>Ga0256404_1005884_pt1 | contig 21028 bp, 25 predicted proteins | sample RumenRJG_01DNA_FD_185990 | JGI IMG/M metagenome (GOLD analysis project Ga0256404, IMG submission 185990) | Bovine rumen microbial communities from Lethbridge, Alberta, Canada - RJG_01 | ecosystem: Host-associated > Mammals > Digestive system > Stomach > Rumen | place: Canada: Alberta | collected...
TTCTCATAATCGTCTATAAATTGCAAATAAATACCTTCTGATGGGGCGCAGCTTCCAATATGATCTCGTTGTCTGTCATCGTATAATGGTATCATGACACAGTCTCGCTGCTGCCTCATCAGGCAGGCATTCCAGATGCCACATCGGCACAGTGGAGGCTAACTTGTTCTCCGTCTGGTGCAAGGCCTCGGCGATACGGCTGTCCCAAACTTTGCCGCCGACGCTCTCAGCCAGATCCACGTATGCCTCGATACCGCTCAGGCGGCGTATCTCGTTATAGGGGGCCTGGCTCAGCCTGACAATGCCACCGATGGGGACGCTGACATTCCTGTAGCACGGCGTCTTGCCGCTCCAGGGCGAGCCATAGACCACCCCGCCTCTCACCACAGGATTGTCGTCGTTGACCAGCTCCGTCCCCTCGAAATGCTTCAGCCACAACTGGGCGTGCGTGCTTTTTCCCGTGCCGCTGGGACCGAGGAACAGGTAGCCCTTGCCACCACAGCTCACCACGGCGGCATGGATGCACAGCGTGCCCTTTCCTGCCGTCGCCAAGTCAAACATCAACCTCAGCGCACTGTCAAGCACTAATTCAGACTTGCGTCCCGTCAAGAAGAGCCGTCCCTCGCGGTAGTCTTTTGAACAGATCAGACAACCCCAGAACTTCGTTCTCCCTCTAAATTCAAACACGTCGTTTCCCAAAGCATCATGGCCGCAGATGATACGCGGCCAACTCTCCTCCTGCCGAAACACTTCTGTATATTCGGGCACCGCACCGCTGTCTTCTGTCAACGAAAACAACGGTTCGCCGCCTTCACATTCAAATGGCTCATAGTTTTTCATCTGCTTGAAGAGTTCGGCTTGCCCACTGACGGTAAACGTATGCCCTGCTACCTTATAGTGTCTCGTCATCATATTATGCAAGGCCGTTCTCCTTCAGCATGTCGATAAAGTTGTTCACCTCGGCTTCCGCCTCCTGCGGACTTACGTCGTATTCTGCCAGCAGTTGGCTGACGATGGCGGGTGTATCGGTGCCGTCCAGCAAGGCACGCAGGATGATGGCGCCCGTCTCGTTCAGGGTGAGCACCTTTGCCACTTCTTCCGTCTCGCCGTTCTTGGCCACGGCCATGAACTTGTCGGCCACCTCCTGGATGGCAATGTCATATTTCAGTTTCATCGTCTTGCTTGTTTTCGTTATCGTTAACGTTTTCGTTTTTTAGATAGCGTTCGTATTCATTTTTCATACCCTTCTTCATTCTATGCAGATGCTCCCGCTGGTTTTCCGGCGTACAGCCAAAGTCATCTGCACACATCACAAGGCGGTAACACTGGGGATAGTAAGGGCAGGTGGCGCAGACCTCGATGTCGGCACGACGCTCCTTGAACTTGCGGAGGATGGCCTTGTCGCGCTCCTCGTGGTCGATGTGGCCGAAGAACTCGCTATCAATGTAATGCTCGCATTTACCGAGGTGCCCGTCAGGGGCAATCAACACGCTTCTGTCGTTGTCGGCCATGCAGTGATTCAGTTGGGTGTCTTTCTGTAATCTCTTTCGGCCTCCGTAACCACACTTTGCTATCTGCTGCTCCAACAGCATCCGCTGAGTAAAGAGTTCGGCATTATCTTCAGGTGCACGCTCACCAAACAACTCATGTGAATAGACGGAAAGATGCTCGTTGGTGCCGAAGCGCTGGTGCAGCAGTTCCACCAACTCTGCCATCTCCCCGATGTTGTGTTTATCAACGTTCAGGCGTATGGAAACACGGATGCCTGCAGCGGTCAGCAGGCCGATGTTCTGCAGCACGCGCTCGAAGGCACTCACGCCCCGATAGACGTAGTCCTTTACGCTGTTGTAGGTCTGCGCCGTGCCGTCGAGGGTGATCTGCACCTTTTGCAATAGCCACAAATCCTTGGCACGCTGTATCCTGTCGGCATTGAACAGGTAGCCGTTGGAAGTCATCTTCGAGCGGAACGGCACACCCTGTCTGCTGAGTTCCGTGCAAATCTGGTCAATCACCTTGGCGTTGACCAACGGCTCACCGCCAAACCAACGTAACGTGACTTTCTCATCGCCACGATGCGCCACGATATAGCGCACCACCTTGCTGGCCGTCTCGGTGGTCATCACGATGGGCTTTATCCCTTTCTCGAAGCAGTAGAAACAGCGGGCATTGCAGCCAGTGGTGGTAAGGATGGTGTAGCCGGTAATGGTCTTGGCGGCAGGTTTGAGTAGCGCAGCCATCTGGCGAACCTGGCGGCATAGTTTCTGGTCGTCGTGCGCCTGCGGCACTAAGAACCAGCGGTCTATCAGTTCCTGCTGCGCCGTGAGGTCGGCGGCCTCGTCGGGCGTCAGCAGCACAAGCGAGCAGGTCAGGGTATTATAGAGCAACAGCCCGTCATCGACAGGCTGCTGCACCACGTAGGTCATCAGTCGGTAGCGCTGACCGTCGGTCTGCTTCTGCCGGCCTACAATCTGCTCAAAAGTTGATGTTGTCGGGATAATGACTTGCATCGTTCTCTTTGTCGCATTCCTCGCGGGCGAGGATAAAGTCGCATTTGCCTCCGTAGAAGCAGTAATGCAGCAAATCTACAAAATCAGTCTTCGTCTTCAAAAAAGCAACCATACTGATGCTCCTCAGGGCAGCTGCTCTGCTCCTCAGGGCAGCTGCTCCCACAAGTCACGCCAGCCAGTTTCATCTCTACCACCCGCAGTTCAGGTTTCTCGAATTTCTTTTTTCCTTCCATAATTGTAATTATTTAAAGGGTTAATATAAAAGTAAATTTGTACATTATTCAATGTTTCAGCGTGCATGGACGGTGCAAGCCGCGCTCGACCTTTGGTCGCTTTGCTTGCAAAGAATGCAATCAAGTGCACTTGAATTGCTGAGGCGCCGCCCGTTCTCGCTCGTTTCAACTGGTAAAGTTACGAAATAAAATCTACTTTTTATGGATTAAGCGCTTTTACCCCCCCAAATTTTAACGCAGTTTAACCTTTTTTAAAAGAAGAATAAGCCGTGCTGAGTTTCTCGTCATATCGGTTCTGTGCGTATGCCGGTCCGTTATAAAGACGGGCAAACGCTTTCCAGTCCTTTTTCTGCAAGGCTGCAAGCATTGACCTGTTTTACATGGATGGCGTGAGTGGTTACATGAAAGCAGCACGTGTATATAAAAAATCACCCAACTTTACATTTTTGGGTGTAAAATTGAAACAGAGAGAGGGGAGTACCGTTGCTGCGGTGCTCCCCCTTCTCATTACGATTCATCGATCATGAATCTCATGCCATGCAACTGGTCACGCCCAGTGCCGTTGCAATGGCTGACAGCACACTAATGGCTGTTTGAATCGCGAATTTCCATAATGTCTTGTTCTTCATGGTAATAATGTTTTAATTTCACACCGATAGATTATTTAAGTTCACACAGAAACCACAGATATCACAGCGCTCGGCATCCCGAAGGGTGACGCTTGCTACCAACGGGACGCAAGAAATTGGCTGCGCCTCCAGTATTTGCAAAGCAAATAGAAATCACGGAAATCTTTCGACCACGGATTAATCGGATTCAGCGGATAAAGAATCGCTGGCGATTCTCATTTCTGTGATTTCCGTGATTTCTGTGTGAGATTATCACCTCTGTGCGAGGCTTAAGGATTGACGGGACCACCTCCGTTGCCAGAGTCCGTGCTTCCGTTATTCCCTGACTCCGTGTTTCCGTTCTCTGTGTTTCCGCTATCCGGGTTGTCCTCGCCCGTCAGCTCGCTGTACACGCTGGTGCTCAGGTTCACAGCCTCACGCATAGAGCGTGCCTTGTACATAGACCTGCGGCTCTGGTCGGCCAGGAAGGCGATGCCGATGCGGGTGACGTTCTCCGTGGCGCTGAAGTCCTTGGCGTTGTCTACACCTGCGCTGGTCAGGGTGGGGTACAGGGTGCCGATGCCATCCAGCTTCACCTTATGACCGTCGGCCAGCATCTCCTGCATACAGTTCTTCAGCTTGGTGATCACACCGATGACGACGTCCTCGGTATACACAGAGCCGTGCTTCATGATGTGCTCGGCCATGTCGTCCAGCGTCAGGGTCTTACGATAGATAATCTTGCCGTAGGTCTTCTGTACCTTCTTGCGAGTGTTGTTGGCATCCTTCACCTGTACAGTACGCTGAATCTTCTGAATTTGAATTTCTCCCATAGTTGTAATGTTTTTAATGGTTGTTGTTAAAGTTAATTTTTTAATGTTTAATTTTTAATTTTTAATGTTGCAGAGCGTTACGTCGTTTCTCCGCGGCCAAAACGTCGTTTCTCTCATCGCAACTCGTCGTTTCTCATTGACAATGCAAAGGTACCCATAAAATCGATGCAAAACAAGGCATTTTCTGATTTGTTTTAAATTTATTTTGGTTTCTAATTTGTAAACTGCCGAATATCAATGTGTTACGAGTTTTTATCTGCTAAAAACACGCCAAATACTGGATATTTCCATGCAAATCGCCTGCTTTCGTGCCAACGTGCCATCGTGCCGTTGCAGTTTTCATAATCGCACCAAATCTTGTCATCTTATATTTATTATTATATATAATATTATAATATTATATATAATAATAAATATTTATATACCTTCTTTCCACCTAAGTACTATCGACAAACCGCAAACGGCACGATGGCACGTTGGCACGTTTGTTGTGCTTTGTAAAAAGACGCGTTAAATTGTGCCTGTTTGGAATATTTTTATTACCTTTGCAGCCCAAAAATAGAATTTTCATTTTTCGTAAGTCTTCTTCGTGAGAAGGGAACTTCCAATGTGTTAAATAATTGTTTTAGAATGGTTGTTGTGAGAAGCGTCTCACGTTTCTTGAATATTAGGACATGGTAGATGTTTCTTCGTGAGAAGAGGCCTACCTGCTTTAAACCTGAAATATATACGAAAATGACGTAAGCAAAGAGCGTTCTTCGTGAGAAGGGCACTCTTTTTATTTTCAAGATATTCCGTTGCATTTACAATATTAATTAGAAGATGACAATACCAGTCCCCAAGCATCCGAGGAACCTATCACAAATTGTGATTAGTCTGAAGGAGGTGGTCGCAAATTGCGACTGCAAAAGACTTGAAATCACAATTTGTGATATCAGAGGTGATGCAGAAACAGGTGCGTGATACAAGTAAAGGTAGAAAAGTCAGCCCCCCTACCATCTGGAAGATTTTTGAACTTTTTTGTCATGAAGAAGTCTATTTACATTTTTTTTTTGTAATTTTGCGGCATAAAAACATAAAACGATGGATTTTAAATCATATACAGATTTACGACAGGAGTTGAAGAAGCATCACGCTTTTGGTATAGTTAATTCGGATTCGAATGAACGTTTCTGTAAGGCTCTATCTGACATTAAGCCAAAATTCGAGACTGGACTTTCGGAAGAAGACGAGAAAACTTATGTTCGTGACTTCTTAAAGCAAGCCTTCTACGACGGTAATAACGCTATTCGTGTAGGTGCTCGAAATAATATTGATTGTGAAATCCATGTGAGCAAAGAAGATGATTCTCCTGTTGGTGTAATTATCGAAAACAAATACAGCAAAGCGAAAAATAATGAGATGGTAAAGGATGGTGACTTAATGCATAAAGCATTTTATGAAACCATTTTGTATTACCTTCGTGAACGTGAGTCGAAAAATAATAGCTTACGCCGTATTGTCATTACCAATATGGAGACGTGGTTTATTTTTGATGCTTTAGACTATAACAGAATCTTCTATCACTCGTCTTTATTGAAGAAATACCGTGATTATGCTGCTAAGCGCGTTTCTGACGCAAGCACTGCCGCGTTTTATGAGGAGTGTGAGAATTTCTTGAAGCAAACAAATTTAACACTCCGATATGTCTATTTCAATTTTAAAGATTTAGCTTATACCCTAAAGGGGGACGTGAGAAAAAATGTTGTAGACTTGTATTTCTTGCTATCTCCATATTATCTTCTAAAAGAGGATAACGACGAAAAGACCGTGAAGATGAACTCGGCTTTTTATAATGAGCTCCTGTATATTATGGGACTTGGCGAAGTGGAGAGTAGCGGCACCAAATACATCCGCCGTTTACCAGCATCAAAACGTAAAGAAGGTTCTTTAGTAGAGAATGTGATTTCATTCATCAAGTCGCATGGAATGGTATCGAAACTTAATAAGTTTTATGGTGACCGCAATGAAGATGACATGATTTTCAGTACGGCATTAAACCTTTCAATTACTTGGATAAACCGTTTACTCTTTTTGAAACTACTGGAAGGCCAGTTGCTCTATTTTCATAAAGGCGATAAAAGATACAAGTTTTTCAATACGGACAGAAGTCTTTCGGCGACTGATATTACATACGATGATATTGATGATTTGTTCTTTTATGTCTTAAACGTTCCGGAGGAAAAACGTGAAAATATTTTTGCACGAAAGTTCTCAAATGTGCCATATCTGAATAGTTCTCTTTTTGAACCCACGGATATGGAGAAGGAAATAATGTTTATAGGAAATTTGAATCAGAATTTCTCTCTTCCCTTATACAGATCGTCTGTGCTGAATGGAGATATTCCCCCAAATGTGGAATATAATTCGCTTCAATATCTGCTTCATTTCCTCGATAAGTTTGATTTTGGTTCAAGTGATAAAAGTGATCAAAATCCTGATAGACTTATATCAGCCTCTGTTCTTGGTTATATTTTTGAGAAGATTAATGGTTATCAAGATGGTTCATTCTATACGCCAGAAGACATTACCCAGCATATGTGTGATTCTACGATTGAGAAGGCTGTTATCGCACGATTCAAGGAACATGAACACTATGCGAGATGTAATTCCATAACCGATATCTTCAATGCAATAGATGACGGAGAAGAGGCTAATAAGATTTTTTATTCTATCAAAATATGCGATCCAGCTGTTGGTAGTGGTCACTTCATGGTCGCTGCACTTAATAAGATGTTAGCCTTACGTCGTGACCTTGGATTAATGAAAGATGAAAGGGGACGGCTTATTACGCGGTGTGTAAATATTGACGTAATGACTGATGATCTGAGGATAATTAGCAGTGATGATGGAAAACCATTCCGATATGTAGAAGGCAATGATGAACTCCTATATATTCAGAAAACACTTTTCAATGAGAAGAAGGCTATTATTGAGAATTGTTTGTTTGGCGTGGATATAAATCCTAATGCGGTCAATATTTGTAGACTAAGATTATGGATTGAACTTTTGAAAAGTGCATATTACTATAAAGAGCACAAGCTTCAGACGCTTCCAAATATTGATATAAACATCAAATGTGGAGACTCACTTATCCAAAAGTATTCAGTAAAGGTTGGGACGTCGGTTCTATGTAATATTAAAGATGATTCAGAGGTAGGAAAACTTATCAATCAATATTCGGAGAAGGTAGGTCAATATAAAGAGACTAACGACAAGCAGGCGAAAGCCTTGTTAAAAACTGATATTGCGAATATTAAGAGGTTAATAGGTGAGAACGTCCAGCCAGATTTATTCGAAGCAAATACTGAAGACCCGGTTTATTTTAACTCACTTGAATGGATGCTGGAATTTCCTGAGGTTTGGAATGATCGGAAAGAATTTGTTGGTTTCGATGTCGTAATAGGTAATCCCCCATATATATTTAACCGCAATTTGGATGAGCGCGTAAGAGAAATATATGCACGAAAAGCTGGTAAAACAGATTCCTATGTTTATTTCATTAAATTAGGATTGTCGATAACTCGCAGTGGAGGAATCCTCTCGCTTATTACTCCGAATACTTATTTCACCCTCACCTCACATGCAGATCTCCGCAAAGAATTGATGAAGTATGGTGACTTGGATATGACATATACAGGATATTGTTTTGCTGATGCATACGTAGAAACAGTGATTATGCAATTGATCAATAAAAAACAAGATACTGGTTGTGTGAATTATTTTGAAAATTTGGAGTCTAGTTCTTGTTATGAGTGTGATAAACAGATTTTCAGGAAAAATATTCTGAGTCGATTCTTTGTTCCAAATCAGCAAAATATCAACTTGTATAAACGCATTCAGGTTCCTCTCATTGCTCAGTATGAACAAACAAAGAAGACGCTTACAAGAGATGGTTCTATAGCAAGTGATATCCGCCGTGAAACAATTAAATCGTTTAGTGAAGGGTTGACACCAGGTACTCTAACATTTCTTGGCCTAATTTCTGACGGAGATCAAGGCTTGGTGACAGGTAATAATAGTAAATATCTAGGAGTAATTTGTTCAGACGAAAACAAAGTTTTAGAAATAGAATCTAAATTTTTAGAAATCCTTAATAATGAAGGTAATCTAAACATTACCTTAGAATCTTTTCGTTCTGATAAGCAATACTATTACGACATGGCAGAGGATCTAAAAATTCGAAAGGGAAAACCTGCTTTGTTCGGCAAATTCTTCCTATATAAGGTCGTTGATCCTGCAGATGTCCGTAAGTATGAAGACCTGACTCCTGAAGAGCAAAAAAAAGGTACCGTTGACGATTGTTGGATAGAATACTCTAGAGGTAATGCAGAAGGGTTCCGTTGGAGAGTGCCAACTGCAGAGGTTATCAATTGGCGTAAAGAATATGTGCACGAATTGAAAAATAGTGATAATTCACGCTGGCAGGGAGAATCCTATTATTCAACAACAGGCTATGGTTGGGTGGACTATTTTACAGAAAGCCTGAAAGGATTCTGTGTAGGAGTAGGACCATATTCTAAAAATGTTATTAAGATGCATAGTTATTGTCCTTTGGTAAGTGATAAATATATCATAGCTCTGCTTAATTCTGAATTTATTTCGACTTATATCAAGAATATGATAACAATGACTCATACTCTTCAGATTAATGACGGTCGACTTATTCCAATTCTTGTTCCAACTCCAAGTGAACATAATGAAATAACAAGTATTGTGGATAGAATTATTGCTGGCGAGGACGAAAGCATTTGTATGGAAGAACTAAATGAGAAAGTTAGGGTTTTATATTCTCGTATAATTGAGGTCAGTAATTTACCACCTTGCCGGCTGAATAGTATTTCATAGGAATATACCTGCTATCCCTTGAAGGTGATGCTGAATTCTGTGGACCATCTGATAATATTTACTAATCCGCAGTAAAAGACTAGCTCCTATACAAACAAAGGTTATTGACCATGATGCCATGTTTACATAGGGGCTATCATTATACTTGTTATGAACGGGAACCATCATTATTTACCTCAGTTTTATCTCAACGGATTTATCGGTGAGAATGAAAAATTGTATTATTGTAGGAAACGATTTGACACTTATCGAGATGTTTATCCTTCTGGGATTTTTTACAAAAAGGGACTCAATGATATTGATTTCGGTGAAAATGGATATTTCGATTTAGAAAGAGATTTCTTCTTAGAGAGAGATAATAGATATGGTCAAGCATTTAATGATATGCGTGAAAAATATCATTATAACATAAATAAAATGCCCTTACAGGTCAAAGCTGATATTATAGAATTTGTTCTTGGGCTATGGTGGAGAGCTCCAGGCGGTTTGCAGCATGTAATGGATTTGTTTGAATATGAGGGTTTAGTTAATCCATATGTTGATCCGGAGGGACATATATATCATAACGACGACGTTCCGAATATAATAGAAATAATGAGCAGAGATGAAAGATACCAAAAAGCTCTGTTGCCAATTGTTTATAATGAAAATATTGAAATGCATAATTGGTTAGAACTCTATGATAAGTTTTTAATATATGAAACAGATGAACCGCTACTTATAGGAGATATACCTTATGTACCGATCAAGACGGAAAACAGAAGAGGTAAAATATTAGAAGAGTTCATGATTCCATTAGATAAAAATCATATCTTAATTTATGCTCACAAAAAACCTTCATTTTTAGAAGTAAATTTACTATATCATTTTTACTTGTGTGTTATATATGGGGCATCAGAAAAAATTGTCTGTAGCGATCTTACCTATCTAAAAGAAAAAATGGAAATGTTTAAGCCAATAATTGAAAGATATCAAGAACTTGGAATAGATAGAATAAAAGATAAACTCCTAGCCCCATTAGTAGAATTTCAATCACAATTTGATACTTACGCGGATTTTAAAAAATACTACAAGAATACTGATCACAGTAAGATAGCTACCCCAGAGAAAATGAATGAGCTTATATGTAAGTATCGTTGCTAGTAAAAAAAACTGCTCTTGAAAGAAATGATAACGCTCAGCACCTAGCATTCGTTGAAGTGAAAATAATCAAGGGAAATGTCCAAAAGAAGGAGATAATGTCACAGTCTTTGTCACCATCTTTGGATTAAAATATCAACGTTAGCGAGAACTTGTCACCAAAAGGAGGCATGGTGAAAGATTATCTCCATCCCCAAATACTCTCCATTCATCCATTTGCGAACAATACTATTCTATATTCTGAAAAGTGCGATGTGAACCGCAGATTTGTCAGCGATATATTTGGACGTGTAAGTATTTCTGTGTAATTTTGCAGGAGGAAAAGTGCAATCGTTGATATGGACTACCATTCATAGACTGTAACATTTGTTCCAAAGAAAGAATGCAACTGATATTGCAACTGATATTGCAACTGATATTGCAACTGTAAAACTCAACAAGACGCAGGAGAAGATTATAGCCATTCTTCATGTTGACAAATATGCAACTTATGATGTTATTGCCAAACAATTAGGAATTGAGAGAACAACTGTATGGAGGAATATTAAGAAACTTCAAGAACATGGTCGTCTCCGTCGTATTGGAGGAGATAATGGTGGACATTGGGAGGTTATAGTGATACATGACTAACTGTGTAGGAATATAGATAACTTGACCTTATAGGTAAAAAGATATTAAAGATATAACAAGACTCCAAAATTTAACAATGACTATTGAAGAACTAAGGTCTTTGTTCAGCGATATGCTGAGCAAGGATATGAGACCTATGCTTTGTGACACGGAGGTGCCTCTGTATGATGCATCCGTGCCTTGTGGTAATCCTACGCTTTGTCCCGACGACTTTGTGGAGACGGTATTGTTACCCAAGGAGTTGCTGTCGATACATCCTGAGTTTGTGGTGACGGTAAAGGGTGATTCGATGAAGGATGCAGGCATAGAAAGTGGCGATGCTGTGAAGGTGATGGGTGATACAAAGCCCTACGACGGCGATATCGTGTTGGCATGTATTGACGGAGAATATACGCTAAAGACCTACTTCGAGGATGAGGAGGGCAGGATCTGGCTGGTGCCACAAAACGAAGAATATGTGCCTATACTGCTAGATGGCAGTAAGCCGGTGAAGATATACGGCAAGGTGAAGGAAATCATGAAGACGGCACATAGAGTACCAACAAAGCTGTGTGCTAAGGCGGTGAAGAGGGCGTTGAAGGCAAAGGAGGTGAAGCCAAAAATCAGCGATGCGAAGGTGAGCTATGCTTTCCGTGAGATAGCACCAATGATTACTGCAGCCAGACTATGGTATGCGGTATATAGGATGATGGCGGATTATAGCGTGGTGGAGGTTGAGGACTTCGATACCTTTATAGATAAGCTGAAGACAGAGGTGCCTCATCATGAGCATATACCTCTAAAGGTAGAGTTGCAAAGAATGGCGGTACAGAGCTTTGCTAAACCCGTCAAGCAATGGAAGCCAGATAATGCTCCCGTGAAGGGACAGCGATACAAGAGTTATGTGGATATAGCGAATAAAACGGAAGAACTGCTTATCTCCTGAAAAACTCTCAAAAAACTCTCAAAACTCTCAAAAAAATAGCCCTTTTTTGACGAAAACTCTCAAAAAAAGGCAAAACTGCGCAAGAAACTCTCAAAAACTAGTCGGCGATGGAAGATTACTTCCGTCGCCTTTTTTTTATGCGTAATTTTGTCGTCGATAAGAAAAAAAATAATGTTGAACCAGAGGTTTGTGAGGTCTCATGAGGGAAGTCCGGACGCCGACCACACATCTCACAAAACTCGAAAACAACAATGAAACAAGTTGTACTGCGTATCGACGACGCAGCTTTTGAAAGGTTTATGGGCATGGTGAGTCTGTGTCCGCAGGTAGAGGTGCTGAATGTATGTCAGACGGGCGACAAGAAACAGACCATCGACGCCTATGTGGCAACGGCCATCCGCGAAATGCGACAGAGACTAGCATTCCGGTATTCCTGCGACTATGCTTACCTGATGGTGGCCATGAACGAGAGCGTGGTGAAGGGGCTTCCCTTCTTTTATACCCCCAAGGACTTTATTGAATACATGCGCGAGGCAGAGTTCGACCATCTGCCTGGACGAAGTACTGTTTATAACACGATAGCGAAAGTGAGGGGAAGGTATCCTGACTGGACGTTTACGGATGCCCCAAAAGCCAGTGAGGCACTTCGCAGGAAAAACATCATCAAGCAGTTTTTGAGTGCTTTTATGAGGGCACAAGCAGGAAAGTTGGACGGTTCGCTGGACGATTTCTAAGAGGGTTGGACGATTCGCTGGACGATAGGAAAAAAGCCATATTTTGCATAGTTTTTCGTCGTACTTTTGCATCGTCAATCAGACACAATAATGGTTTAAAGACACATTAACAGATTAACAATTTAAAGACATAATAACAAAATAACAAATGAATATGGAAGTAGTAAAGGAACAACTGAAGCTGGATATCCAGCTGATGACAAGGGTGAATGGATATTCACTGGAGGTGAACGGTGAGGGCTATATGTACTTCAATGCCCAGAGTCTGCTGGAGGGCTTCTGCATCCACGTGGGCATGGAACGACTGGAGACGATGACCATAGAGGATATCAAGGCGATGCTGGTGTCGCTGGAAGATGGCAGCGCGGTGAAGAAACTCCAGGCGGAGGTGACAGAGTTGAAGGCCCTGATATCTGAACAGAAAAAGATGATCAGAGAGCAGAAACGAGTGATTAAGAATTTGAAGAACGAACTAAATATCGAGGATTAAGACGATGGAAAAGATGAGACTTACAAGCGTTAGAAGTGCTTACGACATGAAAGTGAAACGCTGCTGCGCCAGTTGCCAGCACAAGTGTATTGATAAGGAGGGCAATAGAATCTGTGCACTGAAGATGATGATGGTGGAACAGAAGTACAAGTGCAAGCAGTGGCAGATGAGCAAGGGTATGAGGAATGCCGGCAAAGGTGGCGGCGTGGTGAGAGACAAGGAAACGAAAAAGATTGTGATAGACTAAGAAGAAGTATAACCGAGTCGAAGCGTGGTGAAGGAAGTCTACGTAGTGAAAATGGCCAAATTCCGACACAATGCCTTCACTCACAAATTCGAATCGATTATGAAAAAGTATATTTTTGTTTTGAACGCCATTGAGCTGTTGGCTCAGCTGATGAATGGCAAGCGAGTGGAAGGTGCTCTGTATCTGGATCAGAACACAGGTAAACTGACCTTTAAGGCGTACAACCGTCAGGTGCGGGTGCGCGAGAAGAATCGTCTGGTGAAGAAGTTGCCCTGGGGATGGGTGAAGGAGTCGAAGGAGCGCATCAAACTCTATGAGAGTGTGCCCAAGGATATGGGAACAGCGCAAATCCTGGCTGTGATTGACCGTGAGACCAAGGAGGCAAAGAACGCCTTGATTGACAGGGAGTTGGATATGATGGAATTTTGTTGAACCTGATAATTTAAAGCAACATGGAAGCATTAGTATTAGTTAAAGAGGTGGGCGCATACTCTGAGCGCCAGTATCAGAAGCAGGATGGCAGCACTGAGTATTTCAAGAGTCGCGGCGTTGTGATGAAGCATGGAGGCGACGAGGTGTATGGTGAAATGACAGGTGAGTATGCGTCTAAGCAACGCAATACGCAGTTCTTTGAGAACCAGCCCTATATCGTCAAAGGCTACTGGAAACACCGCACGTGGCAGGATCAGAACGGTCAGACACGACACGAGAACGCATTCTATATCACTGACCTTCAAACACTTTAGAACGAATGTTTACATATCAGAAAGATACTAAGAGCCTTTTTGTCGCCGAGTGCGGCAAAAAGGACTTCTGGAGGGAGATTCGCAAGTCGTCTACAGCCTTTAATATCGATACGCGCAGGGCGATACTGCATGCTGTAGAGGCCAACGATGAGGAGGCTATGCAGAAGTGGGCCGAGCATACAGACTTCCAGAAATTTATGCTCAAGACGATTCGTGATTTGAAAACCAAGACAGGCAAGGAGAAGTGGCAGAAGAAGCCGCTCGACAAGAAACTGCTGGCATGGGCTGAAGACCTGAAGAAATCGCTGACGGCTTTCCAGTTCTGCTGCTATCAGTTTGATGAGGCTACGGTGAAGACCAAGGACGGTAAGACCAAGAAAGGCCCCAGACGAGTGCTGAAAGGCTGCCATCTGAACGGACTGGTGATGCTGGATATCGACCATGTAGATGACCCCATGGAGGTGTGGGGAAAACTGCAGAAATGCGAGGCGCTGATGGCACGTGTGGTATTGGTACATATCACCAGCAGCGGGCATGGCATACGTATTATCTTCATAGCCGACAGGCAGATTGGTAACCTGGCAGATAATCAGATATCGTTTGCTGCCGTGCTGGGCTATTCGCCAGATCAGAGTTGCATAGATGCCACTCGCAACTCGTTTGCTCCCAAGGAAGACGAGATACTGTTTATTGACGAAGAACGACTTTTTGCCTATTATGATGAAGAATTTGACAAGGAGTACACGCCCATGTATCGTGACAAGAAAACACAGCCGCTGCATCATGAATTTTCTGCTGACGGATCTGCTACTGGTAATCATTCTGTTAAGGCTGCTGCTGTGGCCAGCACGTGTGTTGAACAAAAGCCTACAGAAAGTGGGCAAGTGGGCATTGAGTCAGTACCGGTAAAGTGGCGAGGCTATGATATACAGCCTATCATTGATGCCCGCTTTGCAGAGAAACTACCCTGCGCAACAGACAGCAATCGCCATAAAGAATCACTAAAGCTGGCAACCGACCTGCTGCTTATGCTCGATGACGATAAGGCTCTGGTGCAACGTATCGTGGAGGCGCAGACGTGGGTGCAGGAAATCATCGATGAGCGCAATGAAAACGTGGCGCAGACGGTGGAGAGCGCGGCCAGTTGTATTGCTGAAAAGGAAAAGAAATACACGAATTGTCTGCCCTCAAAGGCCATGCTCACCGCGATTCAGGAGGTCACAGGTAAGACGTATCAGGAAATCACGAAACCGCAGACGCAGAAGGCGGTGACGCTGAAGGATGATGACATGGCGCGTTGGCTCTGGGACTGGGGAGAGCAGATAGAGTCTCTTAGCGAAGAGTATCCATTGTTGAAAGATATCTGCAAGGGCCTGAAGCGCAACCAGTATCCTGCGGCGATGTTCGTGGCTGGCGGTCTGCTGATGACCTTGATGACAAGGTGTACTTACAGATTTTATCATCGCCCAGAGGAACTTCGTCGTCTGAATAACTCGACGCTGATTATTGGTGACCCTGCATCCGGTAAATCGTTCGCAACCAGGCTCTTTAAATTGCTCGCTTCTCCCATCGTGGCAGCTGATAAGGTGGGCAAGGAAGCCATCAATGCCTATCGTGAACAGATGCGAACCAAGGGTGCCAACAAGGAGAAGCCTAAGAAGCCGAAGGTGGTGGTCAGGGTGCATCCAGCTCGAACCAGTAACGCCCAGTTTATTCAGGACATGGTGAACTCGGTGGAGAACGTGGACGGCGAGGATATGCAGCTCCACATGCTGACCTTCGACACGGAGCTCGACAACACGGTGAGCGTACAGAAGGGCGGCTCCTGGATTGACAAATTCTCAATGGAGCTCAAGGCCTTCCATAATGAGGAGGACGGTCAGGCTTACTCGAACAATGACTCCATCCTGCAGGATTTCATCGTGACGTGGAACTTCATCTATACGGGTACGCCCATCGCGCTGAAGAAGAAGGTGAACGAGCAGAACTTTGGCTCTGGTCTCGCAACCCGCCTCACGTGCATCCCTCTGCCTGCCACCAACTTTGAGATGATGAGTCGCGAATCGGCCGTGGACTACGACAGCGACAACCGTCTGAAGGAGTGGGCTGAGAAACTGGACAAGATGAAGGGCGAACTCACTGTTCAGAAGATCGTGGATGAACTCTATGACTGGACGGCCCGCCGTATGGCTGACGCAGCAGAGAACGACTCAAAAGCTGACGAGATGCTCTTGAAGCGCTGCGCCTATCATGGGCTGAATTTCTCTGCACCATTCATCGTGATGCGCCATTGGGATAAGATGCATCAGGACGGCAACTATTGGTGCGGTGAGTTCGAGACAGATGAGGTAGACTGGAAACTCGCGGAACTGATTGTCAACATCCAGTACGCCTGTCAGCGCCATTACTTCGGAGCTATGGCCGAGGCCTACTTCGACAATAAGCTAAAGGACGCCTCAGTCAATGTGCAGCGCAGGCAGAAGACCTATGAATCATTCGCCAGACTGCCAGAGAAGTTTACCAGTGAGGACGTGATGCGATGCTTTGGACTGACGAGCGACGGAGCCGTGCGAAGTAAGACGCGCCGCCTGATAAGCGACCATCTGATTGAGAAAGTGAGCGACGGCAGGGGTACGACCACGGGGCTTTCGACCTTCCGCAAGACGGGTGTGCAGATGCTGTAAACGTGCCATCGTGCCAATGTGCCATTTGAGATTAAATATTAAACATTAAAATTCTGAAAAATGATTGCAAGAGGAATTCGTAATAACAACCCATTGAACATTCGTCGTTCAAAGGATAAGTGGCAGGGCTTGAAGGCCTTGCAGACAGACCCTCAGTTCTGTCAGTTTGAAACCATGGCGTATGGCTGGCGTGCAGCCTTCGTGATGCTGACACGCACGTACTACCACACGTACCGTCTTTATACCATCAGGGCGATTATCAATCGGTGGGCGCCGCCAAATGAGAACAACACGAAGCGGTACATCGAGAATGTATGCAAGCTGACGGGTATCGGAGCCGACGAGCCCTTGGGCATCCCCAGTGATAAGCCTGCCCGCTGGATTATGCTGGGTGCTGCCATGGGCATTCAGGAGTGCGGTCTGGAAGGCTTCGACTGGTTCGCCATGCTCAGGGGATGGTCTATGGCGAGAGAATAAAGAGGCGTTTTGCAGCAATAATTCCTAAATCATGCTCGAAAAAAGAAATTTTTTTAGTATCTTTGCACCCAATTATGGCCGTAGCAAACCTGATAACCAAGAATAGCGACGAGCATCAGTTCTCGTTTGAGGTGCTGCCCCCTCTGAAGGGGACGGGCACGGATAAGCTTTTTGCCGATATCGAAAAGCTTTGTAAGCTGAATCCTGCATTCATCAATATTACGACGCATCACAGCGAGTATGTGTACAAGGAACTGAGCGACGGGCGCTTTGAGCGTCAGCGCATGCGTCTGCGCCCTGGCACCATTGCCGTGGCAGCAGCCATCCAGCAGAGGTTTCAGGTTCCGGTGCAGCCCCACGTGATTTGTAGTGGTGCGACGATTGAGGATATCGAGTATGAACTGCTGGACTTGCAGTTTCTGGGTATCACAGACCTGTTGCTGCTGCGTGGCGACAAGGCGAAGGAGGACCGTGTGTTCACGCCTACGCCGGGCGGCCATGCCCACACCACCGACCTGATTCGTCAGGTGCAGCGCTTCAACGAGGGATTCTTTGCCAATGGTGAGGCAATCAAGAACCCGGGAGCGAAGTTTGACATCGGTGTGGCTTGCTATCCCGAGAAGCACGAGGAGGCGCCCAACCTGGAGATGGATATGCAGTATCTGAAGGAGAAGCAGGACCTGGGTGCGCAGTATGCCGTGACGCAGCTGTTCTACGACAACGAGAAATACTTTGCCTTCGTGGACAAGGCGCGCCAGATGGGTATCACCATCCCCATTATTCCTGGTATCAAGCCGCTGGCAAAGCTGACACAGCTCAGTGTGGTGCCGCGCACCTTCCACTGCGATATCCCCGAGGCACTGGCCCGCGAGATAGTGAAGTGCAAGACGGATGCCGACGCTCGCAAGTTGGGCGTGGAATGGACCGTGAAGCAGTGTCAGGAGCTATATGCCCATGGTGTCAACGACATCCATTTCTATACAGTGGGTGCCGTGGATAGCGTGGTGGAGATTGTAAAGGAGTTAAGGAGATAAAGGAGTTAAGGAGTTAAAGGAGTTAAGGAGTTAAAGGAGTTAAGACGATAGACTGATGAACTTCAGTGACGTTATAGGACAGGAGGAGGTGCAGCAGCGCCTGGTGCAGATGGTCGAAGAAGGGCGTCTGCCGCATGCCATCATGCTTTGCGGACCTGAGGGTACGGGAAAGCTGGCACTGGCGGTAGCCTTTGCTTCGTACCTGCTGGGCGAGGATAATGCGATGGTGCAGAAACTGGAGCATCCCGACCTGCATTTCACGTTTCCTACCATCAAGTTGCCCTCGATGAGTGCCGACCATAAGCCCGTGAGTGATGATTTCATCCACGAGTGGCACGACCTGCTGATGAAGGGCCCGTATTTCAAGGTTGAGGAATGGCTCAAGGCGATGAGGGCGGAAAACCAGCAGGCTATCATCACGGCCGGCGAGAGCGACGAGCTGGTGAGGAAGCTGAGTCTGAAGTCCAGTCAGGGCGGCTACAAGGTGAGCATCATCTGGTTGCCCGAGCGCATGAACATAGAATGTGCGAACAAACTGCTGAAGCTCATAGAGGAACCGCCCTCGCAGACGGTGTTCCTGATGGTGTGTGAAGAGCCCGACAAGCTGTTGGAGACCATCCGCAGCAGGGTGCAGCGCATCGATGTGAAGAAACTGCCCGCTGAGACCATCCGACAGGCGCTGATAGAGCGCAGGGGCATTGACGAGAACGCGGCACAGCGCGTCAGCCGACTGGCCAACGGCTCGTGGCTGAAGGCGATGGAGGCGCTGAGCGTGGGCACGGATAATCAGGCTTTCTTTGACCTCTTTGTGATGCTGATGCGACTGGCCTACCAGCGTAAGGTGCGCGAGTTGCGCAAATGGAGCGAGACGCTGGGCAACCTGGGCCGTGAGAAGCAGAAAGCCTTCATGCTGTACGTGCTGCGCATGCTTCGCGAGAACTTCATGTACAACTTCCGTCAGGAGGAACTGGTATACATGACGCAGGAAGAGGAGGACTTTGCCAGGAACTTTGCCCGTTTCATCAATGAGGCGAACATCCTGCCGCTCTACGACCTGACCAACGTGGCCATACGTGACATCGGCCAGAATGCCAACGGCAAGATAGTCTTCTTTGACTACGCCCTGAAAATGATTGTATTGTTGATTCAAAAATAAGATACATGGAAGAGAAACAAAGAACATACGAGATACGAACCGGTTGTGACCGTGGACTCTGCAGAGCAGCCGTGGGCCGACAGGACCGTCAGTTGAATACGTACGACTGGCTGGCCGACGTGCCTGGCAACCTGGAGACGACCGACCTGGTGGAGGTGCAGTTCAAGCACACCCGCAAGGGCTACTACCACAATGTGAACAACCTGCCCCTGAAGAAGGGTGACATCGTGGCCGTGGAGGCCAGTCCGGGTCATGATATCGGCGTGGTGACGCTGACAGGCCGACTGGTGACGCTGCAGATCAAGAAGGCCAACCTGAAGAGTGCCGATGATATCAAGCGCATCTACCGACTGGCACGCCAGGTGGATATGGACAAGTATCACGAGGCGAAGGCACGCGAGCACGAGACGATGATCCAGAGCCGTGAGATTGCCAAGAACCTGGGACTGGACATGAAGATTGGCGACGTGGAGTATCAGGGCGACGGTCAGAAGGCTATCTTCTACTATATCGCCGACGAGCGCGTGGACTTCCGCCAGTTGATCAAGGACCTGGCTGCTGCCTTCCACGTACGCATCGAGATGAAGCAGATCGGAGCGCGTCAGGAGGCTGGCCGCATCGGCGGAACGGGTCCCTGCGGACGTGAGTTGTGCTGCGCCACATGGATGAAGAACTTCGTCTCTGTGAGCACGGGTGCCGCCCGCTATCAGGATATCTCGCTGAACCCGCAGAAGCTGGCAGGTATGTGTGCCAAACTGAAATGCTGCCTGAACTACGAGGTGGATGACTACATGGAGGCTGGCAAGGTGCTGCCTAACCGTGAGGTGGTGCTGCAGACGCTCGACTCGGACTACTACTATTTCAAGGCTGATATCCTGGCAGGACTGGTGACGTACTCTACGGACAAGCGCATCGCCGCTAACCTGGAGACCATCACGGCACAGCGCGCCAAGGAGATTATCGAGATGAACAAGCGCGGACAGAAGCCTGCCGACCTGCAGCCCGATGAGGAGAAAATCAAGAAGCAGCAGGAGAATGCGCCTGTGGACCTGCTCGCTGGCGACGATATACACCGCTTCGACAAGGCCAAGAAGAAAAAGAAGAAAAAGAAGCCTCAGAGACCTAAGGGGGAACAGCCCAACGGCGGACAGCCCAATGGTGGACAGCCAAGAGGCGAACAGCACAGGAATGAGAAACCTGCTCAGGAATAGTATGCTGATACTGATGGCGGCCCAACTGGTACTGACCGGTTGCAGCCGCCAAACGGTTTACAGTCACTACGAGAACATCGGCACAGAGGGATGGGAACGTAGGGACAGTGTGGCGTATGTGGTGCCTGTGCGCGAGGGTGGCATGTTTGAAGAGGAGGTGGGGATTCGTTCTACGCGAATCTATCCCTATATGAACATCGCCCTGATCGTGTCGCAGGAGGCACAGCCGTCGGGCGCGCATCGTCAGGATACGGTCTATATGAACCTGACGGACGAGGAGGGACACGGCGAGGGCGAGGGCGTCAGTTACCGGCAGTTGACGGCGCCAGTATCGCGCATACAACTGCAGGATGGCGACACGCTGCGCGTGAGCATCCGTCATTATATGCACAGGGAGAACCTGCCCGGCATCAAGGATGTGGGGTTCAGTATGACAAGGGCCGACGAGGGGTAATCAGTTGATTACCTGTTGGCCGCGTTGCGCCC
>Ga0256404_1005885_pt1 | contig 21009 bp, 21 predicted proteins | sample RumenRJG_01DNA_FD_185990 | JGI IMG/M metagenome (GOLD analysis project Ga0256404, IMG submission 185990) | Bovine rumen microbial communities from Lethbridge, Alberta, Canada - RJG_01 | ecosystem: Host-associated > Mammals > Digestive system > Stomach > Rumen | place: Canada: Alberta | collected...
GTAGCAAAATGAGTAATTTTGCCCTTAATTTTAATATGTTTTGTGATATGATTGACCAGATTATCGATTACAATAAGGATTTCGTAGCTCGAAAAGGCTACGAGAAGTATCTGACCGATAAGTACCACGACAAGAAACTGGCCGTACTCTCATGTATGGACACCAGACTAACTGAACTGCTGCCTGCGGCCCTCGGTCTGAAGAACGGTGATGCTAAGATTATCAAGAACGCTGGAGGTTTGGTTATCTCGGCTTTCGACTCAGCCATGCGTAGCCTGATTGTCGCCATCTACGAGCTGGGCGTGCAGGAGATTATGGTTGTGGCACATTCTCATTGCGGAGCCTGCCACATGAGTTACGACCACTTCCATCACGAGATGATTGACCGTGGCGTGACGGATGAAACGCTTGACACCATCCGCAAGTGTGGCATAGACCTCGACCAGTGGTTAGAAGGCTTTAAGGACACACCGACCTCCGTTCGTAAGACCGTTGAGACCATCAAGACCCATCCGCTGGTGCCGAAGGATATTGTGGTTCGTGGGTTTATCATTGATTCAGAGACAGGAGCGTTGGAAGAGATTAAATCATAGCCCCCAATAATATTATTAATGTGGAAATGCAAGGGCGGGAAGCCGAGACCGAAGATGTCGGAGCGGCTCCCCGCCCTTTTTTCGTGACGTTTTGTTACTTTTAACGGCAAAAGCGAATAACTTTGCGAAATTATTCTTATCTTTGCACCCATTAGAACAATAAAGCGAAACAATATGCCAGAGATAAGTAAATTCTACGGAATCATCATATATATGTATATCGACGACCATAATCCGCCGCATTTTCATGTGTGGTACGACGACTACCAGGCCGAAATCACCATCAAGGAAGGAATTGTACGTGGCGAAATGCCTCGTCGGGCTTTGCGTCTTGTCTTTGAATGGCTTGACTTGCATCGCGATGAATTGTTGGAGAACTGGGAACGCCTGTCGAACAGCGAGGCTGCCAAGAAGATTGCACCTTTGGAATAAATATAGGAGGAAAAGAATATGACAACAAACAATCCATTGCTCAAAGTCGTCGCTGCCGAGTACGTGCGCGACTACACACTGCGCCTGACGTTCAACACGGGCGAGGTGCGGCTTGTGGACTTCACGCCGATGATGCAGAAGGGCATCTGTCGCAAGCTACAGGATCTCGACTACTTCAAGTCGTTCCGCCTCGACCCCTTCACTGTCGACTGGAACGACGAGATTGGCTTCGCACCGAGGTACTTGTATGAGAGGGGAATAGCTGCGTAAAAGAATAAAGTTACAGACGAGAATCAGATTCGGGAGGCTGGCGCTAGCGATTCAGCGTCGGCCTCCCGAAATTTATCGTCAGAGAGAAACTGATTTATCAGGCAGATTCTATTCTTTGACAACCCTGTGCCTTGCTTCAAAGGAATAGGGCTTCTTGGAATAATACTCCACAATGACTGCATATTTTTGAGACGATTTCGATTGGCAGTGTATTTTGAATGTCACATCATCCATACGCTCTACGCTAACGATGGTATATTCGTCTTTGTGGTCTGACCTTAGCTGATTCAAATATTTCTCTGCTTCCGGACATTCTTTCCCGTTACCTCCTGCTTCAGCAAGCCCCATAGTCATTGAAACGCCCATTGTCGTTTGGACAATCTGATTCCTGATGTATTCGTCATTCCATGTGGGATGCAATTTCCTTAACTGAGCAGACATACCAAGCATATTGATGCCAGCACGATATTGAATGCCCAGCATTTCGCACACCGCTGTCATCGTTTCCTTGCGCTTGGTCGCCTCATCTTTGGCCACCGTTTTCCTTTGTCTTATTCCAAGCTGTATTTCTATTTCATTCAAGACTTCTGCGGAATGATTTCCCTTTACATTATATTTGTTGTTCCTATAATCTTCAATCATCAAAGCATTCACAACCCAATTTAAGGCGTGCCGATACTCACTATTATACTCTCCCCAATATTCCTCATGTCCATTATTTGCTGACCAGTTCCAATACTCCTCGCAATGTTTGGCTACATACTGATGCAAATTCTTATGCAATTCTTCATAGATATCATTACGCCAGTTTTCCAGCCAATCTCTGTTACAACGGGCATATATCTTATTCTCAACCATATATAGAGATACAACTGAGGTGTCTTGATTTACCTGTTCAACTTCTGTTACCACCTCTTCCAGCTTCTTTGGTGCAGGCGGCAATCCTGGCTTGTTTTCTCTTACAACTTCACTAACATACATGATGATGTTTTTAGGCAGAGGATTTTCGGAAGGAGAATTTAACTCGTCGACTCTATCCGGCTCGACGACATAGTAGTACGGGAGAGCCAAGCACTTCTTAGGTAACACCACTTGTGCCATTTTACTCTTAACAGTCTCGTTCAAATCATTACAAAGCCTCCAGAAGGCTTGTTGGTAGTCAGAATTCATGGCAGAATTCATAGCTTTAAGGTTGCATTTCTCGTAATATTTTGATAGTAGATAAGCCACCCTCTTAAGTTCCCCGTTTTTATCATAAATGAAACGGCCTCTCACTCGATAATCGGGATGGTTCTCAAAGATTCTGTAATAAGTCTCTACTGGGTAGGACACTTTCTTATTCTCACTTTTTTCAGTGAAGAGCCATTCCCATCCTTGCGTCTGCTGATTGAAATCTTGCTGGTCATCAGCTGTTGCAGACGAAATGCTTGCCACTAGCATGGCTATTATACATAAGGTTAGTTGTTTCATAGATGTATTTGTTTTGATTGGTTTAACAGCGGCAAAATGTGAGGGCACATTATTGCGCCCTCACCTGAGGTCGTCCTTTCCACGGGTCTGCAAGTAATCTGCAACTTCTGGATGACCAGTCACCTCATTTTTTTAAACCGCTTACTGATACTGATAGAAGCGTTTTACACGAACATCCAAGGCACTGTTCTCAATGTCCTGATAACATAGGATTTCGTTTAACATTCTCAGTTTCTTTACTGTATTCTTTTCATTGATGGTCTTTGCAAGTTTCCTGTAGTCCTCTGCATAGATTCCATATTTCCCTTTCGGGTCCACCTTTTCATCAAACTTAAACAGTATCTCACCAAGTAAAATCACATCAGGTTGCTTACCCTCAAATTGACTTTTCTCGACCAATGCATCGTCACCGCGTTCTGCATAGTTTCTGACACCCATATAATGTGAAATCATCTGCTTGATGCCTGCGCAGTAGTGGTAAGGCTTTGAAGTTGAAAGTTCCAATTTACCATTATTCTCTTTTGCCATAATCGGTCCCAAGGTACTTGGCTTGAAAAGCCCCAAATTAGTATAATCCTTTTCGTACACATCAGCTTTAATGCCTGCGTATTTACCACTATTCAGATACTCGCTGAACTTGCATTCAAGGAAAAGAGCCACACTTTCACCTTGAACATTTTTTCCCTCCAAGACGACGTCCATGTTGGATTGATGCGGCCCATCTACAACCGTTTTAACCTCAAAGAAACTTCTGTCAAATGTGTAGCCGATTCCTTCTATTTCCAGTTTCAAGGGATGGTTCTCGTCTATTCCATAGAAGAACAATAGTGCAGCAAGCGAAGAGGAGTGCAAGACGTTGATTCGTTTCTCCTCATTTCCGTCTCCATTGATGGCTTGATTGTACTTCTTGCGGAACAGTTCTTCGTTTTTGATTCCAAAGATTTCAATCAGTGATTTGCATTTGTCATGCTTTTCGACCACAAATGAAAAAGAATTGTCAGAAGCCTTCCTATGCCATTCTGACTTTTCAAAAGCACTGGGTATTTCACTATTGGCGAAAAATTCCCAATAAACAAGGTTTTTAGTGTTGTCCATCATTTCGATTGTTTTTTGTTGTACTGCCCACTTTATGCTATTACGAATCCACCATACAGCGTAAGATGGAAACTTTAACCCACGCTGCTCATCGAACTTTTTTGCCGCAGTTATCAGTCCTTCGTTTCCTTCCTCAACGAGTTCTTCAAATGTAAGTCCGCGATTCTGATACTGTTTCGCCACAGCTTCTACGAACCGTAACCTGGTTTGCTTCAGCCTGCCAACAGCCTCATCGCTTCCGCTTTGAATGGCCTTCACCAATTCCAATTCCTCATTAGCACTTAATAGTTCTTTCTTCTCCATAGTCATGTTGTTGTTTTGGTTTAACTGTTTTTGCCTCATAATATATATACGAAAAGGCTGTTGAGAGAGGGCCTGAAATTAACTATTTTATGTTGTTTTGTTAACATTTGCAACAAAGTTTAACGAAACCTCGCATTTTTGGCCTCAAAATAGAAGCGTGGAGCTGATTATCCACTTCTTCTGACGGAGGCCGTAGGAATTGCCTTGTAATGTAGATGCAGTAACCAGTCCACGCTATACGCGCGAACCGTTATCACTGTCCTTGCATTACATTGGAAGTTTCCTACGTTTCCGTCAGCAAGTCGAGCATAACGCTTCGTTATTTCAATATGTCTTGTGTCTCTTGCGAAACACGGTGCAAATATATGAAAATACTTCCTATAATCCAAAGGAAAAGGACAAAAAGTTACGCTTTTATGGTTTTCTGGACTGTTGCATAATGCTTTTGGTGATTATAGCACGTGGGAACAGTGGGAAAGGTACGGGCAAACAGGGTGCGAGACGGCATGTAACAGGTAGCGAGACGGCATGTCTCTTAATTCGAACGCCCGCACGCACAAATTAGGGCGGGCGCCCTTATGTCTTGGAGCACCCGCCCTTATATGCTGGAGCGGTCGGTCGAAACCGAGTTTTATTCTGTAGTACTATTCTTTTTAGGGAAGTAGAGCCAGCGGCGGCTTTCGTGTACCTTCCACAGACGTGGATGGTCGCCCTTGCAGAGGCTGTCGAGATAGGCTTTGGCAGAGTCGCGCTTCAGCCCGCTGAATATCCAGTACGCAGGTTGCGATACTTGTTGCAGAAATCTTCCAGTTGCTTGAAGCTCTTCTTACGGCCTTTTGCTGGGCGCACATAGAGCAGCGGCCTGCCGTCCTCCCCCTTCGTTGGACGCGGATGAATCTCAACTTCTATTCCGTCAGTCTTACGTGGCATAATATCTTGCGTTATTTTGATGCAAAAATACAAAAAAATAAATGATAATCCAAATTTTTGTGTAACTTTGCAGCAAAGATATGAACAGATATAATGAGTAGAGGACTGATTATATTCGACTTTGACGGTACGTTGGGCGATACCAGACGGAATATCGTCACAACCATGCAGATGACTATAAAAGAGTTGCACTTGCCTAACCGTAGTGATGAAGAATGTGCAGCCACTATAGGACTGCCGCTGGCAGGGTGTTTCAGAACGCTATTTCCCGACATACAAGAAGAACTCATTTCTCGATGCGCTGAGACATACAGGAGATTCTTCAATGAGAATCTGAAAACCATCCACCCAGAGGCATTCCCTGACGTTGTAGAGACACTGGCTATCCTACATCAGAAAGGATTTACACTTACCATTGCCTCTTCACGTTCTCACAACTCTCTCACGGAGTTGACTCGCAAGATGGGCATTGCCGACTATATCTCCTATATACTTGGTGCTGATGATGTAAAAGAGGCCAAGCCCAAGCCGGAGCCTGTATTGAAGACCCTTGCCGACATGCATTTCGATGTTGGCGAAACACTCGTAGTCGGCGATATGGCTGTAGATATCCTGATGGGAGCCAATGCTGGTGCAAGGACTTGCGGCGTGACATGGGGTAATGGAACCAAGGATGAACTTGAGGATGCAGGAGCAGATTATATTGTAAACTGCATAAATGAACTAATAGGAATCGTAGAGAAGAATGAATCAAACAATAGAATTATGAAGAGTTTCAAATCAACAGCGTGGATTCTTCCACAACCCGTGCTGATTATCGGTACTTACGACAAAGACGGTAAGCCAAATGCAATGAACGCTGCTTGGGGTGGTCAGTGGGATATGCACGAGATCATTATCTCGCTCGGTTCTCATGCTACAACTGACAACTTGGCTGTAACTCCTGAGTTTACCGTTGCCTTTGCAACTGCTGAGACAATGGTTGCCTCTGATTATGTAGGCATCGTCAGCGGCAGGAATAGTCCAGACAAGATGGAGAAGACAGGCTGGAGTATTGAGAAGGCTCCTAATGTGAATGCCCCAGTATTCAAGGAGTTCCCGATGACGCTGGAGTGTCGCGTGAAACAGAAGATTGACGAGAGTGAGACGGGCTACTACCTTGTTGCAGAAATCGTGAACATTCTCTGTGACGAGAAATATCTGGCCGAGGATGGCAAGCCCGATGTTGAGAAGATGGAGTTGATTACATTTGATCCCGTTCACCACACCTACATCCAACTTGGCAAGACCGTAGGCAAGGCATTCTCTGACGGAAAGCAATTGAAGTAGGATATGTACAGCTTAACATATAAGGTAACGACAAGCACTTGCGACAGCGAGGGAAAGCTGAAACTCTATTCCGCTCTCCAGATGATGCAGGACTGCTCAGAGATGTGGATTGACAGCGAACCTGAAGTAAAGGACTACTTCTTGCAGCAGAATATGGCACAACTCCTAGCAACACGCCAGGTTGAAATCATCCGTGTGCCCGACTACAAAGAAGAGTTGACGGTGACAACCTCCGTCTATGGCATGAAGCCTATGTTCGGATTCCGCAACACCTTTATCTATGATGCACAAGGGAATCCTTGCTACAAGACATGGAGCATGGGAGCATTCGTTGACAAGGTGGCGGGCAAACTGAAACGTGTGGACGATGCGACCATTCAATCAATGAAGCTGGAGCCGCAGCTGGAGATGAACTATAAAGACCGCCGCATCATCCTGCCTAAAACGGAGGGTGAAGTGCTGGAGCTAATAAAGGTGCTCCGTGCCGACATCGACTACAACAAGCACGTGAACAATGCTAACTATGTCCGTATGGCGATGGAACTGTTGCCGGAGGATTTCGTCGTAAGCGGTCTTCGGGTAGAATATCGGGTAGCAGCCAAACTTGGTGATAGTCTGACTCCTATTATTTACAAAATAGCTGACGGCATCATCGTTTCCCTGTCTATAGGGAGTGAAGTGAGTGCTATCATTGAGTTCAGTAAATGACACAGTAATTCGATTATGAAGATAATAAACATCATGCTTATGGCAGCAGTAGCAACAGCAACTCTGACGGGTTGCGGTAGTTGCGTGATAACCAGCCACCATTGTTGGCCGTATGGGGTGAGAATGACCCTTCGTTCATCCCTGCCGGAGCCAATGCCTTCAAGCGCGATGTGCCCAATGCCGGTATTCACTTTGTCCCCAGTGGTCATTTTGCCCTCGAAAGCCATCATACGGAAATTGCGCGGCTGATGAAAGGATTCTTAAAGTGAGTTCTTTACTTCCCCTCCCTATACTCCAGCGGAGTCATGGCGGTGAGGCGCTTGAAGTATTTGGAGAAAAAAGCGGGATTGGGGAAGTTGAGGTCTTCAGAGATTTGAGCGACTGACTTGTCGCTGTGGCGGAGGAGCACCTTAGACTGAGTAATGAGAGCGCGGTCGATCCACTCCTTGGCAGTGGTGCCGCTGGTCTGGCGAATGACGGTGCCAAGGTAGCGCTCGGTGAGGCACATGCGGTCGGCGTAATAGCTGATCTGGTGCTGTTGGCGGCAGTGCTGGTTGACGAGTTGGATAAAGCGGTCGAAAATGGTCTGCTCACGTGAACGGGTGACAGAGAGGGTGTCAGCCTGCTGATGGAACAGACGGTCGTAGTGGTGCATTAGTGCTGCGACGAGACTGGAGGCCGTTGGGCGGTGGTAGTCTTTTTGGTGGACGAGATGCCAGAGGGTTTCGAGGATATTGCGGGCGGTCTGTTGGTCTTCGACAGAAACGGGCAACTGGAAGTCGCGAACTTGGCCGTTAAATGCAGAGGGGAACTGTCCTGCGGCGAAGGGCATGGGGAAATCGGCGAAGAGTCCGATGCCCATTAGTTCGAGGTCGTCGGAGAAATGGATGGGATCGATGATGGTGCCTGGGCCGAGGTAGATCAATGTGCCAGCCGAGAGGTGACGATCCATGAGGTTGAAGTTGATGTGGCCTTCGCCGTGAGTGATGATGCCCAGACGGTGGTCGTTGATAACAAAGGGCGGCTGTTGCTGCATGATGAATTGGAAAAAACTCGGTTCGCCGTGAATCATCGCCAGTTCGTCGTTGAAGAAAAGATTCTGGCAAATCTGCGAGAAATTGTTCTTAAAGATGTCGCGCATCAGCGACACGTCTAATAATTTCGGCTGCTTGTTCATCGTAATACCATAATTTGACGGCAAAGATAATGATTTTTACCAAAATAATACCATTTCTAAGCATAAATCTTACAAAAAGAACATTATCCGCTCATTATGGGTAGCGATAGTTTGCGAAATTCATCGTACTTTTGCAGCAGAATATAAAACGTAATGAGTATGAGAAGATTTATATGGATACTAATGCTGTTACCGATGATGGTGCAGGCTCAGACCCTGGAGGAGTGCCAGCGGGCGGCGGAACAGAACTATCCGTTGATTCGGCAGTATGACCTGATTGAGAAGACCACCAATCTCACGGTGGCTAACATCCAGAAAGGCTGGTTGCCGCAGGTGTCGGCTTCGGCGCAGGCCACGTATCAGAGCGATGTCGTAGCGTTCCCAGACGAGTTCAAGCAGCTCTACCAGCAGATGGGACTCGACATGAAGGGGCTGACGAAAGACCAGTATCGCGTAGCTATCGACGTCAACCAGACCATCTACGACGGTGGTGCCATAAGCAGTCAGAAAGCGATTGCCCGCGAGCAGGGCAAGGTGCAGGCGGCACAGAACGAAGTAAATTTATATAATGTGCGCAAGCGCGTGAACGAGATGTACTTCTCGCTGCTGATGCTCGACGAGCAGATCAAGTTGAACAGCGACTTGCAGGAACTGCTCTTGGGCAATGAGAAGAAGCTGGAGTCGATGGTGAAGAACGGGACTGCTGCCGAGAGCGACTGGCAGAGTGTGAAAGCCGAGCGCCTGAACGTCGTCCAGCAGAAGACCAGCCTGGAGTCGCAGAAGCGGATGCTGACGGTGATGCTCTCCACCTTCTGCGGCATTGAGGTGAAAAACGTGGAGAAGCCGGTGGCAATGGCAGAAGACAGCAGGCTGACAGCTGACAACCATCGTCCGGAATTGCGGGTGCTGGATGCGCAGATAGGTCTGCTTCAGGCACAGGAGAAGGCGCTAAACGCTGCGATCATGCCCAAGCTGGGTGTGTTTGCCCAAGGCTACTACGGCTATCCGGGGTTGAATATGTTCGAGGACATGATGTCGCATGACTGGAGTCTGAACGGCATCATCGGCGCCCGCCTCACCTGGAATATCGACGCCCTCTACACGCGCAAGAACGACAAGGTGAAACTGCGACTGCAGCGCGAACTGACGGAGTCGAACCGCGAGGTGTTCCTCTTCAACAACAGCCTTGAGCAGATTCAGCAAAACGAGGATATCATCCGCTACCAACGGCTGATGGCCAACGACGAGGAGATCATCGCCCTGCGCTCCGCCGTCCGCAAGGCATCGGAGTCGAAACTCTCACACGGCATCATTGACGTGAACGACCTGGTGCGCGAAATCAACCAGGAAAATGCCGCCCGCGTCAGTCAATCGATGCACGAGATTGAGATGCTGAAACAGATTTATGACAATAAGTTTACGACAAATAATTAACGAGGTATGAAGAAGATAACGATATTGGCAAGCGTGGCGCTGATGATGGCCGCTTGCGGAGGGAACGAAAAAGAGTACGATGCCACCGGCACGTTCGAGGCTACGGAGACCACCGTGTTTGCAGAGCAGAGTGGCGCGCTGCTGACATTCAGCGTGAACGAGGGCGACAGCATCGAGGCCAACAAGGAGGTGGGACTCATCGACACCACACAGGTGTGGCTGAAGATTCAGCAGCTGGGTGCTACGAAGGAGGTATATCAGAGTCAGAAGCCCGATATGGAGCGCCAGATTGCCGCCACCCGTCAGCAACTGGCCAAGGCCCGGCAGGACGAGCAGCGTTACAAAGAGTTGGTGGCCGACGGGGCCGCACCCTCGAAGATGCTCGACGATGCTGCGAGCCAGGTGAAGGTGCTGCAGCGACAACTCGACGCACAAATCTCGTCGCTCGCCATCAGCACCCGTGCCCTCGACAAACAGACCGCTGCCGCCGACATACAGGTAAGCCAGATGCAGGACATGCTGCGCAAATGCCACATCACGGCACCTGCCAAGGGAACGGTGTTGGAGAAATATGTGGAGCGCGGTGAGTTCGTCAGCGTCGGCAAACCACTGTTCAAGATAGCTGATACAGAGGATATGTACCTGCGGGCATACGTCACCTCGGCGCAACTGCAGCATGTCAAGTTAGGGCAGCATGTAAAGGTGTTTGCCGACTATGGCGCAGGGCAGCGCAAGGAGTACGATGGCACTGTCTCGTGGATTTCCTCGCGCTCGGAGTTTACACCCAAGACCATCCTCACCGACGACGAGCGTGCCGACCTGGTGTATGCCGTGAAGGTAGCCATCAGGAACGACGGATTCGTGAAGATTGGAATGTACGGAGAAGTAAAATTAATTGATAATTGACAATTGATAATTGACAATTATGAATGCCATTGAAGTTAAGAACGTCAGCAAGAACTACGGCCGGGTGAGGGCACTCGACGATGTGTCGTTCTTTGTCGGCAAGGGCGAGGTGTTCGGACTCATCGGCCCTGATGGTGCGGGCAAGACGTCGATGTTCCGCATTCTCTGTTCGCTGCTGCTGCCAGAGACGGGGACGGCAAGCGTGGATGGTTTCGACGTGGTTAGGCAGATGCGACAGGTGCGCTGCCGTGTGGGCTATATGCCGGGCAAGTTCTCGCTCTATCAGGACCTGACCATCGAGGAGAACCTGAAGTTCTTCGCCACGCTCTTCGGCACCACTGTCGAGGAGGGCTACGACAGCATCAAGGCCATCTACTCGCAGATAGAACGGTTCAAGGACCGCAAGGCGGGGGCACTCTCAGGCGGCATGAAACAGAAACTGGCATTGAGTTGTGCGCTGGTACACAGTCCGAGTGTACTCTTCCTCGACGAGCCGACGACGGGCGTTGACCCCGTAAGCCGCAAGGAATTCTGGGAGATGCTCCTGGCGCTGAAGGAGCGCGGAATCACCATCATGGCCTCTACGCCCTATCTCGACGAGGTGCGCTGCTGTGAGCGCGTGGCATTTCTCGACCACGGGCGCATCAGGGGCATCGACACGCCGGAGGTTATCCTCGACAGCTTCAAGAACATCTTCAATCCTCCTGGAATAGAGCATGAGAAAACTACAGAGAAAATAGACGAGAACGTGATAGAAGTATCGCATTTAGTGAAGGCCTTCGGCACGTTCCATGCCGTCGACGACATCAGTTTCAGCGTGAAGCGGGGCGAGATTTTCGGCTTCCTCGGAGCCAACGGCGCAGGTAAGACCACCGCCATGCACATGCTCACAGGACTGAACCAGCCCACCAGCGGCACGGGCACCGTGGCTGGCTACGACATCCGCACGCAACACGAAGAAATCAAGCAGCACATCGGCTATATGTCGCAGAAATTCTCGCTTTACGAAGATCTGACCGTCAGCGAGAATATCCGTCTCTTTGCAGGCATCTACGGCATGAATGACGATGACATCCGTCGCAAGACCGACGAACTGTTGGAGCGGCTGAGGTTCACGGAGCACAAGCACGACCTCGTTGGCTCGCTGCCCTTAGGCTGGAAACAGAAACTGGCCTTCTCCGTTTCCATCTTCCATGAACCGGGAGTGGTGTTCCTCGACGAGCCGACGGGTGGTGTCGACCCCGCCACGCGCCGCCAGTTCTGGGAACTCATCTACGACGCTGCCGCACGGGGCATCACTGTCTTCGTGACCACGCACTATATGGACGAGGCGGAATATTGCGACCGCATCTCCATCATGGTCGATGGAAAAATCAGCGCCCTCGGAACGCCCGACGAACTGAAACGGCGTTTCCATCAGCCCGACATGGACCATGTGTTTACTTATCTGGCACGACAGGCCACACGCAGCAGCGATTAATATCGGAAGATTATGAAACAGTTTATATCATTCGTCATCAAAGAAGCCCGCCACATCCTGCGCGACAAGCGCACGATGCTCATCCTCTTCGGCATGCCAGTCGTGATGATGTTGCTCTTCGGCTTTGCCATCACCACGGACGTGAAGAACGTGCGCACCATCGTGGTCACCTCGCAGACGGACCACCTGACGCAGGCTGCCGTAGAAAGACTGGCGCAGTCGGAATACTTTACCATCACCCAGACAGCCAGCACACCTGGGGAGGCTGAACGGCTCATCCGCAGACAGAAGGCAGATATGAGCCTCACCCCCAGCCCCTCTCCGATTGGCGAGGGGAGTAGTAACTTTCAGTGGCAAATCATGGTTGACGGTAGCGACCCCAACATGGCACAGCAATGGACCAACTACGCACAAAGCATACTGACGAACAGACAGGGAGGAATGGTGAACGCCAAGATGCTCTACAACCCGCAGATGAAGTCGGCCTACAACTTCGTGCCTGCCATCATGGGTATGCTACTGATGCTCATCTGTGCCATGATGACCTCCATCTCCATCGTCCGTGAGAAGGAGAAGGGTACCATGGAGGTGCTGCTCGTGTCGCCCGTGCGTCCGCTGATGGTTATCATTGCCAAAGCCGTACCCTATCTGGTACTCGCCTTCGGCATCCTCATCACCATCCTGCTGATGGCCCGCTATGTGCTGGATGTACCGCTACAGGGGTCGCTGTCCTGGATTCTGGCCGTCTCCACCCTCTATATCATGCTGGCCCTCTCGCTGGGTCTGCTCATCTCGAATGTGGCACAGACGCAACTCGTGGCCCTGTTGCTCTCGGCCATGGTGCTGCTGATGCCTGTGGTGATGCTCTCGGGCATGATATTCCCAGTGGAGTCGATGCCTGCCGTGCTGCAATGGATTGCCGCCGTGGTGCCGCCACGCTACTACATCGAAGCCATGCGCAAGCTGATGATTATGGGCGTAGGCATCGACGAGGTGATGAAAGAGGTGAGCATCCTCGCGTTGATGACCATCGTCTTCCTGACCATCGCCCTGAAGAAGTTTAACGTAAGACTGGAGTAAGCCATGACACTGAAATATCTCATACAAAAGGAGTTCCTGCAGATCAGGCGCAATGCGTTCCTGCCCAAGCTCATCATCATGTTTCCTATCGTCATCATGTGCGTGATGCCATGGGTGATGCAGATGGAGGTGAAAAACATCGTGGTAGATGTGGTTGACAACGACCGCTCCACCCGTTCGCAGCAGATTGTCCACAGCATCGAGGCCAGCGACTATTTCATCTCGGGCGGTCAGAAGGCCACTTATCGTGATGCGCTCGCAGAGATAGAACACGGCAAGGCCGACGTGGTGCTGGTTATCCCTCAGAACTACGGAAAAGATCTGGAAATGGGTAAGATGCCACAGGTGTTGATTGCTGCCAATGCCGTGAATGGCACCAAGGGCTCGATGGGCAGCGCCTATCTCTCGCAGATAGTCACCCACTCAGTCCCGTATGCTTCGATACTATCGCAGCCCTCCATCCTCCTGCTCTACAACCAACATCAGAACTACAAGCTATATATGATTCCCGCCCTGCTGGCTATCGTGATGATGCTGATGACCGGCTTCCTGCCAACGCTCAACATCGTGGGCGAGAAGGAAGCGGGCACCATCGAGCAAATCAATGTGACACCCGTGTCGAAGTGGGCCTTCATCCTCTCTAAGCTCATTCCTTACTGGCTCATTGCCCTCTTTGTCATCACCGTATGCCTCCTGCTGGCTTGGCTCGTCTATGGCATCACGCCTGTTGGACCGCTCTGGCTCGTCTATGTGCTGGCTATGCTGTTGGCCCTGTTCTTCTCATCGTTCGGACTCATCATCTCCAACTACAGCGACACCATGCAGCAAGCCGTCTTCGTGATGTGGTTCTTTGTGGTGTGCATCATGCTGCTTTCGGGACTTTTCACCCCCACGCGCTCCATGCCCCAGTGGGCCTATCTTACCACCTACATCAACCCCATGCACTACTTCATCGAGGCCATCCGTACCGTCTTCATCCGCGGCGGCACCCTGCAACATGTTTGGCATCAGATTGTAGCCCTCTTCGTAATAGGTGTATTTATGGCCTCGTGGGCCGCGCAGAGTTACAAGAAAAACAGCTAAATTACTCCCTTTTCGGCTGCTGGCTCTGGCGGTAGTCGCTGGGCGACTGGCCGAGGTGCTTGGAGCAGTAGCGGCTGAAATAGGAGAGCGATGAGAATTCCATCAGTTCGGCTATCTGGGTGAGCGACAGACGCTCGTCGCCCAGATAGTTTTTCAGTATGGGTACGGTGTGGCGGTGGATGTACGAGCTGACGCTGTGGCCCGTCACGCGCTTCACGGTATCGGAGAGGTACTTGGGCGATACGTTCAGCCGTTCGGCATAGTAGCTCACATCACGCTCCGTTCGGCTAATGCCTGTGGAGAGCAGTTGCATCAGCTGCTTCACGATATAGGCTGTGCGGTCGGTATGCGAGTCTGTGGATTCTCGTTGGGCATGGGCCTCGAAGATGTCGTACATCATCGTCAGGCAAAGGCTGCCCATCAGTTCGCGATAGAACAGCAGGTGGCTGTCGTCCATGCGGTCGCGCAGGCGGTGGAAGTCTGCCAGCAGGATGGCAGCCTGCTCATCCGTCAGCGAGATGACAGGATCGTGGTTCAGCGAAATACTGCCTCCGATGCTATAGTTGTTCGACGGCAGCAGGTTCTGCAGGAACTTGTAGTCGGCGGCGAACCACTCCACCTGCGAGTCTGCATGTGCCGCCAAGTTGCTGACACGATCAGGCATCGGTATCACAACCAGATCGTTCTTCGCAATGTGGTAGCACCGCTCGTTGAACACAAAGCTTGCCTCACCTGCCAAGCAAAGCAGATGCATGCAGGTGTGGCTCAACTCACGGGAATTCATCCCATAAAAGTCTGTGGAATATTGAAAATCTATCTTCATATGAGGCAATGTTGCGATTAAGCAAGCGCAAAAGAGCTTGCTCATTTTGCCGAGCGTGAGCAACTTCGCGCTGTTTACAGCGCAAAATTACACAATTTTTTATATATAAAAGAACGATTTGGGTAAAAAGTGAAAATTGTGAAGTAATTTGTGAAACAAAAGTATCAGGAAATCGTCGTACCTTTGCACCGTGAAACTTAAAAACGATAAGATAATGGATTTCAGAATTCAAGACCGCATGGAGTTGAAGGCATTAGTAGACTTCTATGCAACAGAGAGTGACAAGAACAACCAGGACTGCTACGTTGAGATTTTCCGTCCTGACATCAAACTGAATGTGTATTTCGGTGGTAAGCTGGGCATGACAGCAAACGACGTGCAAGACATGATCCGTCAGTACAAGGCTTTCGGTGCCGCTAAGGTGTCTTTCCACATGAACGGTCAGCAGAGTGTGGATTTCGTTGATGAGACTCACGCCACAGGTACTTGCTATGCACTGGCTACGCTGGTGACAGAGCAGGACGGTAAGGATGTGCTGACTACCCATGCAGTACGCTACTATGACAAATACGAGAAGATTGACGGTCGTTGGTGGATCAGTGAGCGTGAGCAGCATTTTGAGTGGTCAACGAATCAGACTCTGGGATAATATGGGTAAATCATTGAAACTGATACTTGCATCAGCTCTGTGTATGCTGGTTTCCACTGCATGCGGTGGAAACAGCAAGAAAGAGATTGCTGCGAATGAACAAACAACGACAAACGGGAAAACAGTTATGGCAAAAGACGGAAAGGCAATTGTAGTGTTCTTCTCGCATGCGGGAGACAACTACGCAGTAGGTAACATTGAGGTAGGTAACACGAAGATTGTGGCAGACTACATCACGGAATTGACCGGTGCAGAGCAGTTTGAAATCGTTACCCACAAGTACGACGGCATGGCTTATACACCACTCATCAATCTGGCGAAGGAAGAGACCAAGAACGGCGAACTGCCAGCGTACGAGGATGACGTGGATTTGAGTGGCTACGACACTGTGTTTATTGGTGGTCCCGTATGGTGGGGCACTTATCCGCAGGTGATGTTTACCTTCTTCAAGAAACATGCCAACGACCTGAAGGGTAAGACCGTCATTCCTTTCACCACTCATGAAGGTTCTGGATTGGCCAACTGTGTAGAGGATGTGAAGGATGCATTCCCCAGTGCAAATGTCACAAAGGGCTTCAGCATTTATGGTCACGAGGTACGCACTGAAAAGGCGAAAGTGGAAAAGTGGCTGAAGGGACTGGGTTATTAACTATCACAAGGTTTCTTAGGCGGGTGAAGGTGACAGAACGTTGCGCTCTTGACATTTTGTCTTACTCCCCCTCACAAGCGAAAAGCTGATGCAAGCATCGCTTTGCGCTTGTTTCGTTCGTCGTTTTCCCCGCTTTTTGCATCTTTAACGGGGAAAACGGGCAATAATTGAAAGAAAATGCTTATATTTGCGGCGTAATTCTAATTGAAACGCTTATGAGTACCCAGATGAATCAGCAAATTGCCGACTATTTCAAGACCCAACCCGTAGTGCGGGCTTGGATTTTCGGCTCCTACTCGCGCAATGAACAGAGGCTGTGGAGTGACATCGACATCCTTGTGCAGTACGACCGCAGCCATCCCATCGGCCTGTTGAAAATTGCCGGTATGAAGGTGGATCTCGAAGACCTGTTGAACTGCGAGGTTGACCTCGTGGAGGAAGGAACGCTCCGTCCGTGGGCTGTGGAAAGCGTTAACCGTGACAAAAAATTGATTTATGAGAGAGCATAGCAGAGACCGTGGGCGGCTGGAGGACATTCTGAAATACGCCCAAAACGTGGAGCAGATAGTCAGAGGCATCACCTATGAGCAGTTCGTTGCCGACATCCGCATCTACTACTCCGTGATGAAGAACGTTGAAGTCATCGGTGAGGCTGCCAACATGTTGACCCGTCATTTCCGCGAGACTCATGCGGAACTGCCGTGGCGCCTCATCGTTAGTATGCGCAATGTGTTAGTTCACGGCTACTCACAGGTCTCCGATGTTGACCTCTGGCAGACGGCCACCAGCGACATCCTGCCTCTCCGTGAGCAAGTGCAGTGTTACCTTGCCGACATCGACTGGGAAAAGTGGGCGCAGGGCGAAGACCCTTACACCGAAATGGATAACGCCGCCTACAAGCAGGCTGTTGAGTCCGCTCGCCGCATGAAAGCCAAAGGTTTTGCCGTCACGGACATTACAGAGATTACTGGCCTCACCACCAAGGAAATCGAGGGACTGTAAGATATAACGAAAACGAACAACGACATAAGCGGATAGACCGACCGACTGGCGGGGCTGTCCGCTTTTTCAATGACATAGAGAGTGAGAGGGCAATAAAGAGTTTCGACTTCCGAAGTTTTATTCGTCAGAGAGAATCAAAAACTGTTCCTATGTTCTTGCAGATATATTCAATGCCGGACACCCATTATAGTACAAAAAAATACAGCTACTTACATAATGTATATGAGTTTAGCAGTCTATTAGAAGCCATCATCGTCGTCATCTGTTTTTTTGCCTTCCGTCGCTATCTTATACAGGTCATCATCCATGCATTTTGCACACATCAATACATCATTATTACTTACTTCTCCTGGCAAACAGTTTCTAACACCTCCCCTTATAGCGTTACAATCCAATGTGGAATGAATAGTTGGATAGTTATCTTTATTATATTCCACATAAAATTTATCGCCATTACCTTTATTGCTGCAGCCAACAAATATGATTGTCATGACTGTCAATATCAACAACTTGTTTGTTTTCATGTTTTTGCTTTTTATCGTTATTTAATTCAGTTTGTTACCACTCTACTCCATTTTCTTCCAACTGGTGCTGAGCACGCTTATTCCCTAATTTTGCAGCTTTCTTCCATAGATAGATGCCATAATCTTTATTGTCTAAATGGTAGTAATAAATAATACCGAGGTTGCCAAGCACAGCTTCTTCTTTTGGATATAACTCAAGACATTTTTCATAATACCGAACGGCCTCTTTGAATCGTTTTTGTTCATCTGCAAGATAAGCCAATCGAAAGTATGCCCCACTATTATCAAGTTTAGAATCAAGTAAAGTCCTCGCCCATTTCTCTGCCATGGAATAATTACCTTGTTTTGTATAAGCCCATGAGATAACATCCATGGCTCTAATGGATTTGGGATTTCTTTGATATATCTGTTGCCCTAACTCTAATCCACGGTCAATACTATCTTTAGCTATATATAGCCAAGTAAGACTTACAGCGATTGCGTTATAGTAAAAAGAGTCTTCTTTCAACGCAAAGTCTTCCTTATCTTCATTCATTTCAAGATACCTTTTAAGGCACTTAAAAGCTTTGTCTCGATAGTCATATCCCTTACTACTACCATCATCAATTTCTTGGAATTGTTGGTTGTACACAAGTCCTTTTATTGCATACGCTTGGAATGTCTTTTTCAGTTTTAGGGCTTCGTTACAATAAGCAATGGCTTGTTCTGGCATATTATTCTGATTAACTGTCCACGCAGCTTCCAAGTAATCATTTATTTTCCCTTCATAGCCAAAGAATGCCAGCGGTTTATCATACCAATTTCCTTCTACCTGCTTAAACTCAGGTGGATTGTAAGCCGATTCTTTTGTTTCTGTAATGTTTTGGAGAATCATTCCGTCTTTAGGAGTGATAAACAGCGAGTCTCCTTCTATTTCTATTTTGCCAAGTCGTTTCAATGCTGTCTGCCCAAGAAGTAAAGGCGCATTTAGACTGCTGACAACAGTGGCTTTTACATCGGTGAGCAGAATACCTGCCACATCAATACTATGCAAATTGATTTCGGTGTTATCAACCAGACTCCCGTCAGCTATTATCATCTGGCTTTTGCCTATAATGTCCTCCTTATCTAAATAGCCATTCTTTGACAGAAATAACGCCTCAGTGAGTGATATGCATACATTAGTGGCTCCCGTATCGAATATGAAATTCATTTTCACTCCATTTACATAGCATGGCACTTGATAGATACCAGCAATAGAGTCCATTTTAATCGCAATTCTTCTTTCAATGGTGTCAGTTTTAACAGGAGGTGCAGACTCCGTCCCTATTTGGGGTGATTCCACTCCATCCTTTTTGTCTGTTTTGCCGCATGACGTGAAAGCAATCAAAAGACAAATAATTAAGATTTGAGAAACTATATTTTTGTGCTTTATATCCATATCCGCTTTTCTTCATTCTTTAAATTTCACAATGGCTTCTTCATACGAATATTGTCGCCCTTTATGAATAAACTCACACCGAATATTGGCATTGTCTGTACACTTCTCCATTACCTCAAAATTGTCAGGTAAATATACACATTTCAGGGCTGCACATTCATAAAAAGCATTTATTGATATTTTGCGAACGGAAGCAGGAAGTCTAACTGTTCTTATACTTCTACAGCTTTTAAAAGCAAAATGCATTACCTCTTCCACTCCTTCTGGTACCGTATATTCACTCCCGTGTGCATTAGGATAAGCCACTAATCTCTTTCTGTCTTTAGTAAACAAGACACCATCAATCGAACAATATATGGGATTGTCATCTTCAACTTCAAATTCTGCAAGATTATAGCAATGATAAAAGCACCATTCTATATTGGTTATAGTAGCGGGGATTATCAATTTCTTCAATTCCTGAAGACCATCGAATGTGTTGTTTCCTACTATTTGCAATTGGTATATCAATCCTTGGCTATTTTCCATAGCACCGACATTAAGGAACACAGGGATTCTTAACGTACCATCTTTGTCGACCCATTCTCTAATGTTAATCATGTTATACAAAATTAATTAGATGCCCTCCAGCCACCACAAGAGCCTTTAATTGTTATGAAGCGTGGAGCTGATGTACACGTCTTCTAATGGAGGCTGTGAGAATTGCCCTAAGATGTAGATGCAGTAAACCAGTCCACGCTATACGCGCGAACCGTCATACACCGTCCTTGCACATCTAGGAAGTTTCTCACATTTCCTATAGCAGGTCGAGCATAACGCTTCGTTATTTCAATATGTCTTGTTCCGAAGAACTCTGCAAAATTACACAAAATTCTTCAATTCTCGCACATTAGACTGTGAAATTCACATAAATGTGATGGAGTTGCTCATTATCCCGCATTAGGCATACGGTTTCGACTCCGAATCTTGGTGAATGGAGCAGTGGGCAGGTGGGCGACCACGAAATACAGCGTCGGCAGAGGTCTATATGCCCCATATCACGGGCTGCGCAGGGTTGCGGGGCGGTCTATATGCCCCATATATAGCCCCGCGCAATCTGGAGAGTGGTCTATGTACCCCATATAGAGCTCCGCGCAAGGTTGCGGGACGGTCTCATAACCCCTATGAGAGGGCCGCTCGGTACAGCCCATTCGTGTTTTTCGGAAAAAAGTGAAAAACTATCGGCGATTTGTGAAACAGCAGATTGCCGTTTTTTGTGTACTTTTGCAGTCGAAAAAGTTCAATTGCAATAATACAAGAAAATATGGAGTACATTACATTATCAAACGGTGTCAAGATGCCGACATTGGGCTACGGTGTGTTTCTCGTAAGCCCAGAAGAGTGTGAACGTTGTGTGAGTGATGCATTAAGTGTAGGCTATCGCCTGATTGACACGGCACAGGCATACCAGAACGAGGAAGGTGTAGGCAATGCCTGGCGCAAGAGTGGCATCAGGCGCGAGGACTTGTTCCTTGTGACAAAGGTCTGGATCTCGAACGCAGGCGAGGAGAAAGCCTACAAGAGCATCGACGAGAGCCTGCGCAAGTTGCAGACGGAGTACATCGACCTGCTGCTGATCCATCAGGCCTACGGCGACGTATTCGGCACGTGGC
>Ga0256404_1005888_pt1 | contig 20999 bp, 21 predicted proteins | sample RumenRJG_01DNA_FD_185990 | JGI IMG/M metagenome (GOLD analysis project Ga0256404, IMG submission 185990) | Bovine rumen microbial communities from Lethbridge, Alberta, Canada - RJG_01 | ecosystem: Host-associated > Mammals > Digestive system > Stomach > Rumen | place: Canada: Alberta | collected...
GTTATCTTCAGGTTATAAGATTAACCGTGCAGCTGATGACGCAGCAGGACTTTCAATTTCTGAGAAGATGAGAAAGCAAATCAGAGGTCTTGATAGAGCTTCTACAAATGCTCAAGATGGTATCTCTGCAGTACAAACGGCTGAAGGTGCATTAGCAGAAGTTCACTCAATGCTTCAAAGAGCTAACGAACTCGCAGTTCAAGCAGGAAATGGAACAAACTCTTCAAAGGATATTGGTTCTATTAATGCAGAACTTCAACAGTTGAAGACAGAAATTGGACGTATCGGTAAGACAACGGACTTTAATGGCAAGAAGTTACTTGCTGGATCAAGCGTAGGAATCTTTGTTGGATATACAAATGAAGCAGATAATACTATTAGTATTACTGGTGTTAATCTATCAGCTGTTGCATCAGCAATTACAACAATTGCATCTAATTCTGACGCGAAGGATCTTCTTGCAACAATTGCAACTCAGATTGAGTCTGTATCAACAATGAGATCTACTTTTGGTGCCGTACAGAACAGATTAGAGCATACAGTAGATAACTTAGACAACGTAGTAGAGAACGTAACAGCAGCAGAGTCACGTATCCGTGATACAGATATGGCTGATGAAATGGTTAGATACAGCAAGAATAACATTCTTACACAGGCTGGACAATCAATGCTTGCTCAGGCTAACCAATCTACCCAAGGAGTGCTTTCATTACTACAGTAATAAGAGGCGAATAGTTAAGACTTATATAAGGGGTCACGTTAATGTGACCCCTGTTTTTGTAATAGGAGAAAAGGAAAATGCGTGATAAGCTAAAAGAGTATAAAGGGTTTATTGAAGAGCAATCATATTCGCTTTGGCAAGGCAATGGAGCAGAAATTGAGGAAATAGGAAATGTGATACAAAAGCTGGCATCGATAGTCGTTGAAATTAGTGAGAATCTATCTGAACAGGATAAGGTCACTACATTATCGTATATACGAAAAGCCTTATCTGACTACGAGTTAGCATGTAATGCAAGAGATGATTTTCTGCTGGCTGATTGTTTGTATTATGAGTGGAGAGAAATTGCGATAATTTATATAGATTATTTAGGGGTGTAAGACAATGAATAATTATCTAAAAAAAAATATAGATATTATAAAGAAGATTCATGATGAAATTAAAACTAACGAAGATATTATTAAAGAATTAGAAGGATCAGATAATATACAAGAAGTTAATTTATATAATGGGTATATGCTGAAAAGTAATATAGATAATAATAAAGCAATATCAGTTTGGTGTGAACAGTTTAAGGAACTAACACATAATACTATTGTGACAGTATTTGGAACAGGTAGCTTAGATTATTATCAGCAACTTATCAGGCTATATCCGGATTTTTTTGTTATTTTTTATGAGCCTGTAGAAGAAAATTTCTATAGATGTTTATGTTTAGATGATTATAGCGAATTATTGAAAAAGGATAAATGCTTATTCTGCGTAGGCGAGGATAATTTTAACAATTTTATGAGTTATGTCTATTCGGTATTTGGATTCGAGACTATAAACAAACCTTATATCGCGACAATTCCGAATTGTCATAAGATATTTGAAAAAGAATATGCAGAATATGAAGAGACATTAATTAATGTGTACAAGAGCAATGTACTTTCTAGAAATACACTAATTCATTATGAAGAAGATATGCTTAATAATTATATAGATAATTTAACAAAATTTGAAGATGCGACAAGTGTATTAGAAGTAAAAGAGGAATTTGGAAAATACAATATAGAAGATTATCCCGCAATTGTGTTATCAGCGGGGCCATCGCTTGATAAGAATATAGAGGAAATAATTGACTTAAAAGGTAGGGCGTTTATTCTATGTGTAGATGCAGCATTGAATACGGCGACAAAGTATAATATTAGGCCAGATGTAGTGCTAAGTGTTGATGCAGAAATGTATGAGGATTCTTTGAGGGATGAATTAGGAAGAGAAGTACCTTTACTTACCCATATGCATGGAGCATTGACAATAAGAGATGCAAGCCGTGGAAGGAAGATATATGTTTCAGATAAGGATAGGTATTTAGAAGACCTTCTTGCTCCGTTTGATAAGATGATGTTACGTCTTGCTACAGGTGGCTCTGTAGCTAATACGGCATTTTCTTTTGCAAAAGAATTAGGATTTAAAAATATTATCTTGATGGGTCAGGATTTGGGTTTTCCAGGTAATAAACATCATGCTGAGGATGCCTTTGAAGATGAAGAAGATGCCAATGAGAATGATAAGGATTATTTCTATGTGGAGAGTATTGATGGTGGAGAAGTGCTTACTAGAACAGATATGGACGCGTATAGGTTGTGGTTTGAAGAGACTATACAATTGAGTCCTGAAATTAATGTTATTGATGCTACGGAAGGTGGAGCACTTATTAAAGGAACTGAAATTATTACGATTAGAGAGGCTATAGATAAATATTGTCCAAAAGGAACATTAGATTTCGAAGGAATGATAGTTAAAAGCAATGATATTCTTGATGATGAGGAAAAGGAAATAGTAAAAAAAGATATAAAAGCTTCATTTGATAATATCGATTATAATATAGATTATTTAAAAAAAGCAAAAAGAGATTATTATAAACTAAGAGATATTAATGAAAAGAAAAAGTACAATACAAAAGAATTTATTAGAGCAATAGAAAAGGTAGGGGTGTATAATAAGTATTTTGACGAAAATAAAGATTTTGAATTATACAAAAGGTGTTGTACTAAGAAGTATTTCGAGGTTATTGATGAGTTAAAAATCATTCATGATGATGATTATGAAAATATTAAAAAGCTTGTTGATCTTAGTCTGATAATGCTTGACGAGTATATCAAGGCAGCTAGAGTTTTGAAAGAAAAATGGGGTAAAATAGGTGAGTGGTAAGAAGTTGGTCGATACAAAATTAGTTTTTGATGAGTCGTTTTTTCGTGAAGAAGAAAGACTGGGATTTACGATATCTTCCATGATGAAAAGAGCTTGGGCTGCGCAGTTGGAGGTACTCTTAGAGATAGATAGACTCTGTAAGCAACTTAATATTAACTATTATGCTGATTTTGGAACATTGCTCGGCGCTGTAAGACATAATGGTTATATTCCATGGGATGATGATATAGATATATGTATGCTTAGAGAAGATTACTATGTTTTTCTGCGTGAATCACCGGATTTATTAGATAAATGGTATGACATAAGCAGTGTTTATAATGATCCGGAAAGAGATATTGTCAAAGCACGTGTAATTAACGGAAGACATATAAATTTTGATAAATCATTTTTAGATAAGTTTCATAATTGTCCATATGTAGTTGGAGTAGATATTTTTCCTGTAGATAATGTTCCTGATGGCGATGACTTGTTACAAGAATTAAAAGATTCCTTGTCCTTTTTATTGAAAGTTGAGGCAAGTATACCGGAAGAAGGTCCATATGAGGAGGATGTTCTACAAATAATGGAGGATATAGAGAACACTTTTGGACTTCCTATTGATTATAATAATCGGCTTCGTCATGAAGTAAAAAAGATATATGATATATTGTCAGCTATCTATGTAGAAGACGATACAGAGTATGTTGGATGTATGATGGCGATTGCTGCAGAAATGGGTTTATATCGTTATAAGAAGCAAGATTTTGTTCCATATAAAAGGGTAGAATTCGAGAATATAACAATACCAATTATGAAGTGTTACAAGGAAGTACTGCTTAGTTGTTATGGGCAAGATTATATGACTCCTAAGAATATTGGAGCGTCACATGATTATCCATTTTATAAAGAGCAAATAATTGGTTTAAAGGATGTAATGGAAAAGGAATATAATAAAGAATTCGAATATGATTTTGTGGAAGAATTTATTGAGATGAAAGTAGAAGAGGTTATTAATACAGCAAATGATTCATTGTAAAATCCGTATATAATAGATATAATTTAATTAGTGCCATAGATAGAGAGGATTGGTAAGATATGATAAAACTAGTATGCTTCGATATAGATGGAGTACTTACCGATGGATGCATATATGTCGATTGTGCAGGTAATGAAATAAAGAAGATAGGTTTGTGTGAAATAGATGCGCTAAATGATATAAAAAAAGCAGGTTACAAGATAGCTGCCCTGACAGGAGAGAATACCCCTATTACAGAATATTTTAGGAATAAGATTGAATGGGATAGTTTTGAGTGTGGATGTAAAAATAAAAAAGACAGAATTATTGAATTGCAGAAAAACTATGGTATAAATCAATCTGAGATATGTTATATTGGAGATGGCAAATATGATATAGAAGCTATTTCGTACGCAGGGCTAGGTGTTTGTCCAGATAATGCTATTGAAGAAGTTAAAGGAGTATCTGATATAGTATTAAAAGGACGAGGAGGAGAGTCTTGTATTAACGAATTATGTCATGTATTAAAGAGTAAAAAGGTGTAATGTATGGAAAAGTGGTTTCATAATAAGGTTTTAGAGCATATAGATATTTTTCAAAAAATAAATGAGGATGACGCCTTGATGGAGAACGTTTTCAATGTGGCTAAATGTATCTCGCAAAGTATGGAAAATGGCGGGGCATTATACTTATGTGGAAATGGAGGAAGTGCTGCTGACGCTCAACATATTGCCGCGGAGTTTGTTAGTCGATTTTACCTTGAGAGAAAAGCACTTAATGCCGAAGCATTATCTGTCAATATGTCTTCTATTACTGCTATTGGAAATGATTATGAATATGGAAGAGTTTTTAGACGTCAAATTGAGGCGAAAGGACGTCCGGGAGATGTATTGATAGGAATAAGTACAAGCGGTACATCTGAGAATGTGATACGGGCACTTGATTACGCAAAAGAAAACGGTATATTTAGCGTGTTAATGACTGGGAATAAAATTGATAAAAATAGCGTGAACTATGAGTACGTAATTAATGTTCCTTCAGGTGATACACCAAGGATTCAAGAGGGTCATATTTTTATTGGCCATTTACTTGCAGAAATTGTTGAACGTAATTTTGTAGAAGTGTAATGGGGAAAAGAAAATGAGTAACATTATGGATAAGTTTCGTATAGATGATAGAGTATGTGTAATAACTGGTGGAGCTGGTTTGATGGGGGATAGTCATGCACATGCTGTTCTTACTGGTGGGGGAGTAGCGGTACTTATAGATATTAGTGACGAAAAACTTGACGAAGAAAAAGCACGCTTACTTAAAGAGTTCCCAGAAGGTATTATTGATATTTATAATGCTGATATTACTGATAGAAAAAGAGTTGAAGAAGTATGTGATGATATTATAAAAAAATACGGACATATTGATATATTGATTAATAATGCGGCAAACAATCCAAAGATGGAAAGTTATGCCGAAAATATGGGAGCAATTCGGTTCGATAATTTCTCGATAGATATCTGGAATGAAGATATCGCCGTGGGGTTAACGGGTGCTTTTTTATGTGCGCAGGTTTTTGGAAAGCAAATGGAAAAGCAAAAAAAAGGAGTAATATTAAATATTTCTTCGGATCTCGGAATTATTGCTCCGGACCAAAGGATATATAGAAGAGAAGGATTGGCTGAAGAACAACAAACTATTAAGCCGGTGACATATTCTGTAATAAAGCATGGTCTTATCGGACTCACAAAATATTTAGCGACTTATTGGGGCGATAAGGGAGTGCGTTGTAATGCTGTATGTCCTGCAGGAATAGAGAATGGTCAAGATAAAGAATTTATTGAAAAATTAACCAACCTCGTTCCGATGGGACGAATGGCAAGTAAAGATGAGTATCAAGGTACTGTATTATATATGATATCTGACGCCAGCGCATATATGACGGGATCAACTGTTGTAGTGGACGGAGGAAGAACTTGTTGGTAGGAGAAATATTATGCTATCGTATGGAATTATGCAAGGGCGGCTGACACCATCTAAAGGAAGAGGTATTCAGTTTTTCCCTTTTGATAATTGGAAGGAAGAATTTTATAATGCAAAACGATTAGGGCTTGATGAGATAGAATGGATATTTGATGATGATAGACATGAAGATAATCCGCTTTGGACTATTGATGGGATTAAAGCGTTAAAAGGCGTTATTGACGAAAGTGGTATAAAGGTTAGGTCTGTTTGTTTTGACTATTTTATGAGAAAGCCTTTTTATAAAGAGAATTTAGAACAACAAGATAGTGTAAGAGAAAAAAATCTTGACGTGACTAAAGTGGTTCTTGAGGCCATGAAAGATATAGGAGCCTCTTTGTTGGAAATTCCAATGGTGGATAATTCATCTATAAAAAATAAAGAGGAGGGAAAAAGAGCTATTGAGTTCCTTTGTGATGTTATAGCTATCGCAACGACAATGAATATTAAAATTGGGTGTGAGACGGATATGCCTGTAGGGACTTTTCGTCAGTTTCTAGAGAATGTTAATCATAATAATATTTATGCAAATTATGATTCGGGTAATAGTTCGGGACTAGGTTATAATCATGAAGAAGAGATAATGAGTCTAGGGAGTTATATTGCCAATGTGCATATTAAGGACAGAAAATGTCAAGGCACAACTATGCGACTCGGAACTGGAAGTGCAGATTTTGACAAGGTTTTTTCGTCACTTAAAAAGATTGGATATAGTAATAGTATAATACTTCAAGCTGCACGAGGAGAAGATGGTAAAGAATTTGATGAGATTAGTAGTCAAATGATGTTCGTGAGAGATTATTGTAAGAAATATGATATGGAGTAAAACATATGGATTTGGGGTTAAAGAAGAAGGTCGCTCTTGTATTAGGATCAAGTAAGGGAATCGGACTAGCTATTGCTACGAGCTTATTAGAAGAGGGAGCAAATGTCATTTTAAATGCTAGAAGTGAAGATGTGCTGAGTAAAGAAGCTAATAGACTGGATTCGAAGTATCCGGGAAAAGTAGATTATATTATGGCGGATGCATGCTCAGAAGCTAGTGCAAAACGGATTGCGGATTATATAGAGAATAAGTATAAAAAGTTAGATGTTTTTATAGGCAATATTGGTTCGGGAAAACCAAATAATACAAATGCTTTAAGCATAGAAGAACTTAGAAGATTCTACGAGATTAATGTTGTTAGTAATATTAATGTGTTAGGGCGTATTAGTTTTTTGTTGGAAAGAGGAATCAATTCATCTGTAGTTCTTATTTCGTCTGTTGTTGCAAAGGAAGCATCAAGCGCTCCATGTGGATATGCGGCGGCAAAATCTTATATAGTAACTATGACAAAATATCTTTCGCAAATGTATGCGCCTAAGGGAGTACGCATTAATTGTGTTATGCCGGGAAATGTATATTTTGAAGGTGGAAGATGGGAGGAACTTAAGGAAGATAATCCTGAAAGTGTAAATTCATATATCGAATCAACTGTAGCGATGAAGCGTTTTGGAAAGCCTGAAGAGGTGGCGAATGCTGTAACATTTCTTTCATCTGAAAAGGCTTCATTTATTACGGGTGCGCTGCTTGCTGTAGATGGTGGACAGCTTAAGTCTATATAGAATTGATATAAGAATATATCATATATTTGTATTGAGGAATAAAAATGAAAATAGGAATATTTCAGTCGCACATAGCATGGGAAGATAAAGAAAAAAATTTAAAAAAATTGAAAGAATTCCTGTCGACAAATAAGAAGGATGTAGATTTACTGCTTTTACCTGAAATGAGCTTTACTGGGTTTTCAATGAATACTAAGGCGACGGGAGAGGTTAATAATGAAAGCGTTGATGCTATTGCAAGAATCTGTAGAGAATATAGAATCGCAATAGGATTTGGCTGGGTAAAAAACAAAACTCAAAGTGAGAATCATTATTCAATAGTAGACGAGAATGGAAAAGTTACGTCTGACTATGTTAAGATTCACCCATTTTCTTATTCAGATGAAGATAAGTATTTTGCTAGTGGGGAATCTTTATCTTTTTTTGAAATGAATGAAATTATTTTTAGTACTATGATATGTTATGATTTGCGATTTCCTGAGCTTTTTCGTATTGCTTCAAAAAAATCAAACGTTGTTATTGTACCAGCTAATTGGCCAGAGAAGAGAAATGAACATTGGGAAACACTTCTTAGGGCTAGAGCAATTGAAAATCAAGTATATATTATTGGAATTAATTGTGTTGGAAATATAGGAAATATAGAATATTGTGGAAGTAGTTGCGTGATTTCTCCAGATGGAGAAGTGCTTGCAGAAGCATATGGTACGGAGACAGTTATGTTTTTTGATTTACAGAATGATGTAGACGAATTTCGAAATAGATTTCCAACATATAAGGATAGAAAAGATAAGTTGTATTACAATCTGATGGGGGAAAATGTATGAGAATTGAAAAGGATACTTTTTGGGCCATTATACCAGCAAGAGGTGGATCAAAGGGTGTTCCAAGAAAAAATATAAAAGAATTAGGGGGATTTCCATTAATTGCTTATTCAATAGCAATCTGTAAAATGTCATCTAAGATATCAAGGATAATAGTGTCTACTGATGATTATGAGATTGCTGATATAGCGAAAAAGTATGGTGCAGAAGTTCCGTTTATGAGACCTAGTGAGGCGGCATCGGATGCAGCCAGTGACTATGAGTTTGTGAAGCATGCTTTTGATTGGTTTGATGAAAATGAGGGTGTGTTACCGGAGTTTTTCGCACATATTAGAGTTACGACGCCATTAAGGGATGTGGAAATTGTTGATAAAGCTTTAATTGCAATAGAAGAAAATCCGCAACACACATCTTTAAGGTCCGCTCACAAAGCGGCCGAGACGCCATATAAATGGTATTTAAAAGGACAGAATAATACTTTTAAAAGTATACTTTCCGATGCAAGTATTGATGATACTAATAAAGGTAGAGAAAGCTTCCCGGATGTTTATATTCCAGATGGATATGTGGATGTATTGAAGACTGAATATATATTGAAATCTAAGATATTGCACGGAGAGATGATGATGGCGTACGAATCTCCAGTGTGTACAGAGGTTGATACCATAGAAGAGTTCGAGTATCTAGAATATCAGATTAAAAGAAGAGAATATGAAGTATACAAATATTTACAAAAAATGACGGTTGGAGAATAATTATGGAATATATGTTTAGAAGAGAACCTATAGAGGTTCCCAAAGTAGACACAAAGAATAGAAAGATATGTACTAAAATCCCTGTGCCAGAGAGCTTAGAGATTATAGAAAGGTCTATAAAATACGAGCCTTGGTCTATGAATAATCAACTATATGCCGTATGGGATAAGGCAATAGATTATCAAGTCTTTGATAAGTGGGGGAATGTGTGGATTGATTTTTCTTCGGGAATTTTTGTAACTAATAGCGGCCATGGAAATGAGGATATGGTAGAAGCTTTGCGCAAGATGATTGATAAGCCGCTTCTTAATAGTTATTATTATTACTTAGAGGAAAGATCTCTGCTGTCGGAACAGTTAGTAAAAATGACACCTAAGAATTTAGATATGGCATTTCTTCTTACGACTGGTTCTGAGACAACAGAGTGTGCATTAAAGCTATGTAGAATAAGAGGTATGAAGAAGTCTCCTCGTAAGGTTGTGATGTTGTCATTTCTAGGTGCATTTCATGGTAAAACTCTTGGTGCACAAACTATGGCTGGAAAACCTTCTTCATGGGAATGGATAGGAACAAAAGATCCTAATATATACCACCTCCCATGTCCTACTAATGCTTTCGAAAGTATGGATCAGATATATGATGAAGAGTGGGGACGAAAGGTCTTTAATGAGCATATTGAGAAGATGAAGGCTGATGGAATAGATTTTGATACTATTGCCGGAGCAATTCTTGAACCTTATCAGGGATGGGCGGCATTATTCTATCCTATAGGGTATATTAAGGCGTTGAGAGAATTCTTGACAGAGCATGATGCTTTATTCGTGTCGGATGAGGTTCAGGCTGGTTTTGGAAGAACTGGTAAGATGTTCGGATATGAGTATTATGGAATAGATGTTGATATTATATGTTGTGGGAAGGCGGTAAGTGGTGCGCTACCACTTTCTGCAGTGCTAGCTAATCATGAAATACTTGATGTTGATGGTTCTTTGAATAGTACACATGGAGGAAGTCCACTTCCAGTCGCTTCGGCATTGGCTAATCTTAAGTATCTTGAACAAGAGAACTTGGTTGAAAAGGCAAAGCAAAAGGAAAAAATTGTAAGAGAAAAGTTTAATGAATTAAAAGAAAGATTTCCTGATAGAGTTGTTTCGATTCACGGATTTGGGCTTGCGTTTGCAGCAGTGGTTTGTAAACCAAATTCAAATGAACTTGATGTTGAATTAGTTGATCGGGTTATTGAGAGAGCGTTTGAAAAAGGTTTGATGTCAATAAGGACAATGACGGGGACAATAAAGATTGGACCACCACTTACAATTCCTAACGATGCATTGATTGAAGGAATGGATATCATAATAGAATCCATGGAGGAAGTAGTTAATGAATCTAATTAGACATACTGGAATTTTTGTAAAAAATCTTGAAGAGATGAAAGATTTTTATATGAAAAATTTTGATATGAATATTGCTGTTCATGATACGGAGGTTGGCGATTACATTTCTAGCTTATATGGTAAGGATGGAAGTGAAATAGAAGTTGAATTGTATAAGTTGATAACAGTTGATGGATGTATGATTGAATTGTTAAAGATAAATTCTGAAAATGACGAGGATGTTCATTCAAATCAGGTTTATTTTGGTGGGTGTTGCCATATTGCGTTTACCGTTGTAGATGTGGACGATTTATATAGTAGACTTACAAGGGAAGGGGTTGTGTTTTATTCAAAACCGCTACTCTCGAGAGATAAGATGCATAAAGTTTGCTTTTGTAGAGATCCAGAAGGGAACTATTTGGAATTAGTTGAGGATTTGTAATTATTTAGATAAAAGGGAAGTAAAAAAATGAAGTGTAGAATATGTGGTAATGAAGATACAGAGGTTTTGACAACGAAGCTTCGACGGGGCAAGGGAATAGTGTATTATTGCCCTTATTGTGATTATGGAATGCTTGAATCCGCGTTTGATGATGCTAAGGAATATTATGATAAGGAATATAGGAAGAAATTCAAAAATGACCTTACTGTAGAAGAAAGAGAATCTGCGAAATCTCTTTATGAGATGCAAAAGGATTATCAGACTGATCGATTGAATATTATTTCGAAGTATTATGATGAGAATAAGTCATTTCTTGAAATCGGCTCATCATCAGGTCAATTTTTATCGCATATTATTGGTAAATTCAAGAATATATCTGGTGTTGAATTGGATGATGCAGGGGCAGGTTTTTGTAAGAATTTGATTGTTGAAATGGGAGGCGATGAGCCTGACATATATACACAGAGTATAGAAAACATTAATTGGAAAAAGGATGAAAAGTTTGATTATATTGGATTCTTTCAGGTCTTAGAACATATAGACGATTTATTTGAATTTTTAAAATGTGTTAATGACAGGCTAAAGGATGATGGAAAAGTTTTTATTGAAGTACCTAATATATATGATCCATTATTAAAATTATGGGATGTGCCAGCGTATGAAACTTTTTACTATCATGAGGCGCACCTAAGTTACTTTTCAGAAAAATCACTATCAACTGTGCTTGCAAAATCTGGTTTTAAGGTTGAAGAAATGTTTTATTTGCAGGATTATAATTTGCTTAATAATTTGTTTTGGTATTTTAATAACAAGCCCCAGGAGAGTTGTATATTTGGATTGAATAAGCCTCACATTGAATTTAGAGATGAAGCTGCTGGAAAAGAAGTTAATGCATTATTTGAAAAGATGAATAAGGAATATTTTGAAATTCTTGCAAGACATAAGATGACTTCTAATATGTTTTGTATAGCGAGCAAACAATGATATAATAAAATGCAGTATGTAACTATTAATGGAGATAATGGGAGGATAATATGGAGAAGACATTTATTATTGGAGAAATTGGAATTAATCATAATGGAGATATTGACATTGCAAAACAGTTAATTGATTGGGCTGTTCTTGCAGGAGCAGATGCTGTCAAATTTCAAAAAAGAACAGTTGAAAAAGTATATACTAAGGAAGAATTAGACCGTTATAGAGAATCTCCTTGGGGTACAACAAATCGCGAGCAAAAAATGGGATTGGAATTTGGTAAGGAAGAGTATGACGAAATAGACCGTTATTGTAAAGAGAAGGGTATTGAATGGTTCGCTTCGGCATGGGATATAGATTCTCAGGATTTTATTGCCTCATATGATTTAAAATATAATAAAATTGCTTCGGCAATGCTAAATAATAAGGAGTTACTCAATAAGGTTGCAAAGGAAGGGAAGTATACTTTTGTATCTACAGGTATGAGTACTATGGAAGAAATAGACGAGGCAGTAGAAGTCTTCAAGAAATATGATTGTCCATTTGAATTAGTACATTGCAATAGTACATATCCTATGAAAAATGAAGATGCGAATCTAGAAATGTTAAATACATTAAAAGACAGATATGGATGTAAAGTAGGATATAGTGGACACGAAACTGGACGAATTGTTTCTTTTGCAGCAGCGGTTATGGGTGCAAGTTCTATTGAAAGACATATTACATTGGATCGTTCTATGTATGGATCAGACCAAGCAGCATCATTAGAAGTGGCTGATTTTCATAAACTTTGTAAAGATATAAAGGTATTACCTGAAATATTTGGTGATGGAGTAAAGAAGCTTACTGATGCCGAGAATGAAGTTAAAAAGAAACTAAGAGGGTAAATATTAAGCAAAGTATATTTATAGGCTGGTGTTTTTGGGGTGTTACATGTTGGATTTTGATATTGAATTCTTTAAAGAAGAAACAAGAGATGGATTTACTATCCCTGCTTTTATGAAGCATGCTTGGGCTGCACAATTAGAAATGTTAAGCATGGTTGATAGAATATGTGAAGAGAATGATATACCTTACTTTGCAGATTGGGGAACACTCCTTGGAACGATTCGGCATAAAGGATATATACCGTGGGACGACGATATTGATTTGTGCATGCTTAGAAAAGACCTAGAGAGATTCGCAGAAGTAGTTGATAGTTATGAAGGCATAATCATCAATACTTGTTATAATGCTCCTGATCATGGATTACATGCAGCGCGCGTAATGAATTCGACAAAGTTTACTACAGATAGAAACATCTATAAAGATTATCATGGATTTCCTTTTCCTGTTGGGCTAGATATTTTTTCCTTAGATTATGTGCCTAGAGAGAAGAAATTAGAAAAAGAACAGGTTGATGCATTGAGATTATGCTCGCAGGCTTTTTATGCCAAAGAGTGGTTAGATGAACATACTCCTATTGATAAAGAATATGCAGAAAAATTTGCAGAATATAAATCATCATTAAAACGATTAGAAAAGATTTGTAATATTGAATTTAGTGAGGAAAACCCAAGTCAGCAAGAGATACTAATTCTTAATGAAGAGATTGAAGGGTTATATAATTCAGAAGAAGCAGATTATCTAACAGAAATGCCTTGCTTAGGCAATGGTAAGGACTATTATATCCCAAAAGAATCGTATTATTCATCTACAAGAATGCCATTTGAGAATACAACAATACCTGTTCCGCTTAATTATGATTTGATTCTTCGTAAAAAATATGGTGATGATTATATGACGCCTAAGAATATTGCGTGTGGACATGATTACCCATTTTATGACAAATATATAAACGCAATTTTTGACGAGAAAATACACAAAACTTTTGAAGGAGCATTTGAATATATACAGGATATATCAAGTAGATTCTATATAAAGTTTATTGAGAAAGACTCTACACCTACACTAAGAATAGATGAAAAATTCTTTGATGATTTATCTAGTGGTGAAGATAATTCTAGAAGGAAGTTTGCAGCGCAGTGTGAGGTGTTAGAAGAGCTAAAAAGAATTTGTTCGATAAGTAATATATCTTATTATGCAATTGATGATACATTAGATGCAATTGTTAGTGGAGATGATGATGGCGTAATTAATAGCGAGATTCATGTTGCGATAAAAAGAGAAAATTTTAGAGAATTTTTGTCAATGCTTGATCAGAAATTAGATCCATGGTTTAATTATTCATCTATATATTCTAAAGATGATTATGAAAGTATGACAATCAGTATCAGTTCTGATAAATATAGATGTGATTATGAGGAGTATAAAAAAAGATTTCATGGATATAATGAAGAAGTATTGGTATATATAGATGTAATTGATTTGGTTTCAACAGATTCTTCGAAAGATGAAGTTCGAAAGACGTTAGTTGAAAACTTGATAACAACGTCAAAAAGTATGCCTAGTCTCCCACCATATTCTGATGAAATTGTGGAAATAGTAGAGGAATGGAAGAAAATCATAGATATAAGTATTGATATGGAGTCAAATCTTAGAAATGAGTTCTTACAGGCTGCAGACAGTATTGCGGGTTCAGTAAGAGATGAAGATGTGACCAAGGTGCGTATATCGGCGAATTTACAAGAAGGAATTGATACAGTATATGATAGAAGAGACTTTGACGATGCGGTTGAAGTTCCATTTTGTGTTACAACAATAAGTGTTCCTAGTAATTATAAAGAGAGGAAGTTACATGACTAAAGTTATAACATATGGTACATATGATTTGTTCCATCAAGGTCATTACAATCTTTTAAAACGTGCAAAAGAGTTGGGAGATTACCTTATTGTCGGTGTAACAACTGACCATTTTGATGAGGCAAGAGGAAAGGTCAACGTAGTAGATTCTCTTATGACACGTATTGAAAATGTTCGTGCTACGGGTTTTGCTGATGAAATAATTGTTGAGGATCACGTTGGACAAAAAATTGAAGATATTCAGAAATATGGGGTGGATATATTTACACTTGGTTCTGATTGGATTGGAACATTTGACTACCTTAAGCAGTTCTGTGAGGTGGTGTATCTCGATAGGACGCCAGATGTATCCTCTACACAGATAAGAAATAATAGTTTTAAGATTATTAATCTTGGAATTGTGGGTACAGGTCGTATTGTTCCGAGATTTTTGGCTGAAATAAAGTATGTATCTGGTGTAAATGTTATCTGTACATTTAATCCTGAGGTTAAGGAAGATAAATTCCTGAAGAAGAGATATGTACTAGATAATTATTATGGGTCCTATGATGAATTCTTAGATAAGGTTGATGCCATATACATTGCGTCGCCTAATGAGACTCATTATGAATATGCTAAGAAGGCATTACATGCAGGTAAGCATGTCTTATGTGAGAAACCATTATGCTTTAAGAGAGATGAAGCGGAAGAATTATACGATTATTCCAAGGAGAATGATCTTGTATTAATGGAGGCTATTAAGACAGCTTACTGTCCAGGATTTCAACAGTTAATGAACGTCGCAAGTTCTGGTGTTATAGGTGATGTTCGTGATGTGGAGGCGGCTTATACAAGATTGGCTGAGCCTAATTCGAGAGAGAGGACTTCTAACATATATGAAGGAAGCTTCTTGGAATTCGGAAGCTATACTTTACTTCCTGCCATTAAATTGCTTGGTAAAGAATATAAAGATATTCGATTCAAGACATTATACGATGATAAGGGAGTAGACATATATACTAAGACGGAATTAGAATATGATAACGGTATGGCTACCTCTAAGAACGGTGTTGCTGTTAAGTCGGAAGGAAATCTTGTAATATCTGGTACAAAGGGATATATTCTTGCGCCATCGCCTTGGTGGATGACAAAGCATTTTGAGGTACATTTTGAAGATCCTTCTAAAGTGGATGTATATGAGCCAAGCTTTCAGGGAGATGGATTCAGATACGAGATAAGCGAGTTCGTGCTGAAGATTAACGGCGCTGGAAGAAATAGTTATAAATACACAGCTGGAGAAGCTGTAGTCATGGCTGAGATTATTGAGAAGTATATGAAGCATAGAAGTAAGGAGTAGTACATGTTACGAGTTGGTGTTCAGTCAAGTGTTGCTGTCAATCATGAAGAGCCACTTGAAGATTTGAAGAGACTTAAGGAGATAGGTTTTTCCAGTATTGACTTTAGTCTGCATTCATATCTGACTAATAAGGATTTGTACAAAACGAAGAAGAGTCCGTTCTTCGATAAAAGTGAAGAGGAGCTTTGTGACTATTTCTCTGCGTTAAAGAATGGTTGCAAGGAGACAGGAATTGAAATCTTCCAGATGCATATGCCTTATCCTAATTATGTGCCAACAGCATCTAAGAAATTCAATGATTATCTTAGAGAAGTTATGGCAGTTAAGAGTATGAAGATATGTGATTATCTTGGTTGTAAATATATTGTGATTCATGGATTCAAATTATCTCGCTTTCTTGGTTCAGAAGAACTAGAGTGGCAGGAGACTCAGAAGTTCTTAGAGTTCTTGGCGCCATTTGCTGCAGAGCATGGCATAACAATGTGTGTTGAGAATATATATGAGAGTGCAGGTTCGCACATAATAGAAGGACCATGCTGTAATGCTGCTAAGGCAGTTACGAGAATAGACGAGATGAATGATAAGTACGGAGCAGAGGTGGTGGGATTCTGTTTTGACACAGGACATGCTAATCTTGTTGGAATTAAGTTCCAGGAATTCATAGAAACACTTGGTCCTCGTCTCAAGGTACTTCATGTGCATGATAATGACGGCATGGCTGATCTACATCAAGTACCATTTACGTTTACCAGATCAAGAGAGAATAGCCCTAGTACTGATTGGGATGGATTCCTTAAGGGCTTATCTGCCATAGGTTATGATGGCGTAATAAGCTTCGAGACATCACCGGTGCTTAAGTCCTTCCCACCGGAACTTAGAGAGGACGCACTAAGGCTGATATATAAGATTGGGTGTTATTTTGGGGAGAAGGTAGATGAGCGATAATACGGGAATACGAGAAATAGTAATAAATCAAATTAAAGCCTTGGCTAAGCAACATAATGTGCGTAAAGTAGTTCTCTTTGGTTCACGCGCTCGTGGTGATTATAGAGAGAGAAGCGATATTGACTTGGCCGTATATGATGGAGATTTTGCAAGATTTGCACTTGATGTAGATGATGAGACTAATACGTTGCTATCATATGATATAGTAGATATGGGGAAATCAGTAGATAAAGAATTAGTAGAATCCATAGAAAGAGAAGGAATTGTTCTATATGAAAAAGTATGAGAATTTTTGTAAAGCATTGGACAATTTAGAAATAATAAAACAATATGAAGAACCATACGATACTGTTACATTAACAGGTCTAGTTGGCTTATACGAAGTTTGCTTTGAGCAGTCATGGAAAGCAATGAAGGAGATTCTAGATAATCAAGGGTTTGAAGAGAGCAAGACGGGTTCGCTTAAAAAGGTTCTTAAGACAGCCTATACTGCAGGGATGATAGCTGGAGAAGATAAGTGGCTTGATGCATTACAAGCGAGAAATAATGTGGCGCATTCATATAATGAATACATTGCACTAGATATTGTAAGACAAACTAAGACAACTTTCCTAGGACTCTTTCAGGATTTAAGGACTGAGTTGAAAGAGAATTGGGTGTAATAATAAGAGACTTTACACTAAGTGTAGGGTCTTTTTTGAAACCACTTGATAATTAATCATTCTAATGATATTATTTGCTTAAGCAGATAATTTCTAAAACAATCTAATTATTATTAAAAATTCTATAATTCGAACAGAAATTCCTGCTTATTTGCCCCACAAAAACCTGCTAACAAAAGTCAAGTACTTTTGAGCAGGTTTTAAATAGTTTTTTATGTTACATTTTTACGCACACCAAAAAGACTGGTATTATCCCCAGCCTGAGCCAATACCTTATGCATTACATCATTGATAAACTTCGATTACCCGGGCATAGTATATCCGTAAGAACTTATTCAATCCTGCTATTTTCGCGTGCTTTTTGCTCTTTCCTTCAGACTCCTTCTTCAGGATATAGTTATATACAGCGTCATCTTTCGGTGCCGGATGGCTTTTAAGAACTCGCATAACCTCGTACCCGACCTTCCTTAAAGTTGAAGAACCCCGTTTTGTTATCTTTCGCTTAGAGCCAACAAACTGCCCTGACTCGTATGGTGGCGGATCAATTCCAGCCCATGCAATAAGCGCTTTGGCATTATGAAGCCTTCTTACATCGCCGATTTCTGCAATGAGCTTTGGTGCGAGAACATCTCCGACGCCTCCCATTTCCCGAACTGTAGAATATTCAGGCAGGGACTTCGCAAGAGCCTGCATTCGTGCTAAAATGAGTGCCAGAGAGCTATCCACAGCTCTCAAAACTGATACGGCTTCCTCTACTAACATTTTGGTCGATGGGGTATTGGAAGACAGTGTAGGAATACCATTGCATGCCAGTTCGTAGACTGCTTCAGCCTTAGATCTGCTGCGGTGGTATTTCTTTTCCTTAGCCCAGCTCAAGTATTCCTCTGTGAATTCTTCAAGGTTCATTGATGTAATCAAATCGAAATGCCAAAACTTTTCAACAAAATCACTAAGCTTATCTTTGCCATTAGCTTCATTCCAACTATTAAACATCTTTTTAATGCCAGGCATAACATAGTCCAAAATGTGAGTTAGTTCCTGCAAGGCTTTGACATGAAGCTCCATATAATGCCGATACCTACGTCCCAGTAGTTTAAGTTCAGCGTATGTTTCTTCATCTCCTTCATATTTCTTGAGCTTATACCATTTTTCAATACCATAATTCGCAATCATCATTGAATCCAACTTGTCAGTTTTAGCTCCTCTGATACTGTTGTCTTTTGCATACTTCTTCATTGCAAATGGATTGATAACGGACACGAAGTAACCCTTATCGTTAAGGAATGTTAACACTGGCAAATGATAAATGCCAGTTGCCTCCATTACAACTCGTATCTCACCATCCAGTTTCGACAACAAATCCGCAAAGGCTTCCATTTCTCCTTCTTCATGCTGTACCTCGAAAGGACTGCACACTATCTCCCCATAGGGCTTAAGAATACAGACAGTGCTTTTTCCTTTTGACACATCAACTCCTACGCTTATCATCTGATACCTCCTTAAACTGATAATAGTAATTGTCCCAGCCACACTTATTACCATTCAGTTTAGTTGGTTACGCGGGAGCTGATCCCTACCTGCTTAATCGAATGCTTATAATAAGGGGTTGGTTAACGGTTTTTGTGACGGATGCTAAGACCCAAAAATCCCACGTCAGACCAATTACTCCCCTTATTATAATAAAATAAGTGCAGATGTCAGAGTTAATTACTCTCTAACAACTACACTTTTATGGTACTAAAATATAAGCAGGAGTTGTTATATATAGGCGTATTAACTCCTGTAATAGAAATTAAGGAGGGAAAGCCTATGAAGAAACAATTCGAAGAAAAAAGCATTAAAGAAGTTAGTGATATTATAGCAGATATGTCCCTTATGGATGATGAACTTATAGCAAAGGTGTTTGATGATAATATCCCGGCGACAAGTGTGTTATTGCAAACTATTTTGAGTGACGATGTGGAGATTGTTTCAGCAAAAGGACAATACGAAATGAAGAATCCACTAGCAAAAGGAAGAAATATCCGACTAGACATTTTAGCAAAAGATATTAAGGGGAATTACTTTAATTGCGAAGTGCAAAGGGTAAGTAAGAATGCAAATGCAAAGCGTGCTAGATTCCATTCGGCAATGATTGATGCACGCATGTTAAAAAGCGGACAAGAGTTTGCAAAAATTAATGATTCGTATGTGATTTTTATTACAGAAAAAGATTATTATAGCAAAGGAAAGCCAGTATATTATATTGAACGAAAGATAGATGACGAAGAATCGTTTGATGATGGCAGTCATATCATCTATGTTAATGGAAGTTATAATGGAGATGACAATATAGGACACTTGATGTCAGATTTAAGAAACAAATCCACTATAGGCTTCTACAATAAAGAGATTGAGAATAGCGTGTGTCATTATAAGTTAGAGGAGGGGAAGAGTAATATGAGTGAAATAGTAGAGAAATATGCTGAGAAAAGAGCAAAGGAAGGAAGAATAGAAGAAAAACTGAAGGATATCCAAGCACTAATGCAGAACCTTAAGTGTTCAGCTGAACAAGCGATGGAAACACTTAATGTGCCAAAGAGTGAGTATAATAAGTATCTTAGTAGATTATAGGTTGAACAAGTATCACTCAAGAGCTATCCACTAATTATTTAGTGCGGTAGCTCTTTTATAATGTTATAATAGTAATCAATGAAGGAATCAACGTATATTAAGTACAGAAAACTAAAAGCAAAACTAAATAGCATATGCTTCTATATGATGAGACTGTTCCCTATTGATAATAAGCTTGTCAGTGTTTGCACTTTCGAAGGTAAGGGTGGATTCGGATGTAATCCAAAATATATCGTCAAGGAACTGCATAAACAACATCCTGAGATAAAGTTTGTGTGGTTTGTAAATGATATGAGTAAAAAGTTCCCTAGTTATATTGGAAAAGTTCCTAACACCTTATTAAGTAGGGCGTATTGGCTGAGCAGGTCAAAGGTATGGATTGATAATTATAGAAAACCATATGGCACTTGCAAGAGAAAGGGACAGTACTATCTTAATACTAACCATTATACTATTGGAATTAAGACGGTTGGTCTATGGAGGGGAGAAGGCTTTTCTAAGATGGCATATCTTGTTAGCAAGAATGATTCCGATATGATTGATGACTTAATTATCGATTCTAAGTTCTGTGAAATAATGTGCCCAAAGGGGCTCTTATACAATGGACATATGTTGAAGACGGGAGCCCCTCGTTGTGATGTGCTTTATGGTAATAGAGACAGAATCAAGAAGAGATACAGAAAGAAAAAAGGTCTTCCAACAGATGCAAAAATTCTGATGTTCGCTCCTACTTTTCGCGAGAGAGCAAAAGATGGAAAACGTTATGTGTATTCAGAAGAATGGACAATAGAATTTGCATCTGTTGG
>Ga0256404_1005889_pt1 | contig 20994 bp, 38 predicted proteins | sample RumenRJG_01DNA_FD_185990 | JGI IMG/M metagenome (GOLD analysis project Ga0256404, IMG submission 185990) | Bovine rumen microbial communities from Lethbridge, Alberta, Canada - RJG_01 | ecosystem: Host-associated > Mammals > Digestive system > Stomach > Rumen | place: Canada: Alberta | collected...
GAGGCCGTCCTTCGACAAGCTCTTCGTCGCGATAAGGAGCTGCTGGACACCTACCAACGTGTCGTTGTCATAGGTGGTTACTTGCTTCAGGCTGTCTGCGAGCTCGAACACATCCTTGGTTGTGACGCCCATCTGTGTTCCCATCGTTTTGACTGCGGACTGCATGGTGATCGTCTGTTTTGCCCCAGCGGCATACTCTGATACAAGCGCCTTGCCTGCATTCACCATGGTGCTGATGGTAGATGAGACCGTATGATACGCAACACCAAGTGCAGCAATTGTCTGAATAGATCCACGTAGCCCTACATGTGCTTTGGCAATCTGGTCGACCTTGCTCGAGACGTCACGCAACGCGGCGACTGCCTGTGTCGTCGTCGCGGTAATCGGAATCTTGATGCCTCCAACAGACATAGCTCCTCCCTAGTCAGCCAAACAGAATATGAACCACGAACTTGTAGATGATGACGGATAGGCACCAGATGACGATGCCAAGCACCGGCTCGATGCCTAGTCCGATCAGTCCGACCAAGCCGCCGAACCCGCCAATGACGATGCCAAGCATCAGCTTGACGCCAAACTTTGTAGACCTGGATTCGTCCGGAAACAACGCCATTACAGCCAGTCCCTCTTCGGGTGATAGAGCCGGTCAAGAGGCTCCAAGACATCTACGATTTCCACAAGAATATTCGGGCAAGCCCCCCAGCCCGGATACGGTAGACCCATCTTTCTGTACCGGAGATAGAACCGGACAGCCGAATCCAGATACTCGTCGCGGAAGTAGGATGGAATGTCGTCCATCCTTACCGTAACCCCACATCGCAGGTCGACCGTCCTGTCCGCTCCACCGTAATGGCGCCCCCCCTTATACCTGTCATAACCCTCGCAGGCCAAGGCATAGAGCGCCGCTACTCGTTTTTTCCGTCGAGTCCCAGCGTGGCGGACTCGATCACCGCCTTTGCCACCCCGGTCACGATCGGCCAGGAACCAGGAAGAAGAACAATGTCAGCAGCCTTGCATGGAGTTCCCGTCTCGTCGGTGACTCCCTCCACGGTGGTAACGAACTCCTTGAACAGCTCGCAATCGCCGGGCTTGTTGGTGACGATCTTCTCGAAGTCCTGTGCGGTCGGCACACGATAGGTGATCAGAACCTCAGGATGCCCGTCTAGCGCAAAGATCTTGGTACGTGCGATGGAGACGGTCATGCCGAGACCTCCTTGCCGAGCTTGCCGGTACCCTGGAAGTTGATGCTCAGGGTGATCTTGTCGCCATGGGTCGCACCGAGCGCCACGCTGGTGACGATGATCTGTCCGCTGAGGGACAACGTCGCATTGGTAACGAAGACGCACTTGAGCGTCGTGCCGACTCCATCATCGATCAGCTGGTCGATGACCGACTTCTGCGCGGCATCCGCGTAGTCGAACGACCCACTGAAAGACCCGCTCCAGTTCCGGTTGGTCGGAATGTACTCCTGGTCCCTCTTACCAAGCTGGCTCGTTTCTCCAGTGTTCTGATTTCTCGTGAGGCTCCACGTGTCGATGTAACCGATCGTGTTCTCTCCAAGTTTGACGATGCCGTCTACTCCAGCCATTACTGCCATATTTCAATCCTCCATCTTCTCAAGCTTTGCCGTTACATTAGCCGACTCAACAATCGGCACCATCTTGCTTCCGCAGACAGGGCAGTTCCGCCTTGTCTCATCTCCTTCGACCCTCGGGGCCTTGGTCCCGCAACGCTCGCACTGCCACTCACGTACCAGTGTCTGCGCCGTACTCGTTCTCTGCATACACGTATCCTCCTCTGTCCACCATCGCCTCCAGATCGAGCGATATGAGATAGGTGCCACTCGAAAGGTCCTTGTCCATCGTCTGGTTGTTCACGTCGAGGACGGACCCTCCAAGGGAGTGGTCGCTGTCGACCACATCCTCAAGGATGTCCTCATACGCCTCGCCCCATCGCACCAGCGTCGCCGGATCATCGCACTTGATGGCGATGCCTACCGTTAGCCGGTAGGTGGAGAAGAAGGCGTCACCGCTCTCCCTCCCCTGAACGATCAGGATCAAAGATGGATAGACCGTGAGACCGTTCATCGGCTCGCAGTATCCATGGTGGCATTGATGGATTGCAGGTAGGCCGAGCGTTTCGTCCTTGCCGTTCCACTCCTCGCACCCGGCGGCAAGTTCCTTCATCAGGAAACTTCCGACCGCGTCGAGCAGCTTCGACGTGCGGCTCACAAGCTTTCTCATCTCATCTCCTCCATCGTCTTCCGGATCACCTGTTCCAGCGTCTCGGTGATGTTATGGCTGCCGAAGTATGCTTCGAATCCAGGCCGGACGAACTCGTGCTTCGTGCCGACATAGCGGGCAAGATAGTTCTGATTGCCTCGGATCTTGTAGCCAGGCGCAAGTAGGTATGCTTTATACCGCCTGCTCCATCGGACGCCGAAGTGAGCGATGGTCGTGCCGGTAATCCGGTTCATCGCCTTGCCGTGCAGGTACGTCGCGGCGATCCACTTCGCGGCGGCATCGCCTTCCTTGCCAAGCGCGCCGTTGACCCGGTACTGGAGATGGCTCGACACATACTGCTGCCACTCATCATAGCTTGCCTTGTCGATCCGCACGGTGAATCCGTCAGCCATCAGACAATCCTCCCGGTACGGTAGTAGTCCAACGTCTTCAGCACAGCGGACGGCACCATCGACTGCTCGATGCTCTCCGTCCCGCCGTCGACGTTGGTCCGCTGTGAGATGCCGATCTGGTTAGATCCTGTCATCTTCGCGATGTACTGAGCCGTCCACGCAATCGCTCGCCTGATGCCTGCTGGCAGAGTCTCCGCTGTCCACCCATACGAGTACTCGGCCTTCACCGCATCCCTCTCTTCAGGGATTGCAGGAGACCCGTACAACACCACGATGCCAGTCTCAGAGTCAAGGCGGTAGCTACCCGCGTCGAGCATGCTAGGCCACGTATGTCCTCCGTCATCAATCCAGACCTGCAACGTCAGTACAGGCGCCCGCCCGAGGGCGAGCAACCCGTTACGCACGTCTGCCGCGTCGAAGTACGCGGTCCTCTGGGCGCTCCAATCCACACCGACATCAAGGACGCGACGGCATTGGTCCTCTGCCGTGTCGATGCAGTCTTGCCAGACCGCATCGGCAGAAGCAGGAAGATTCATGTTGTACGTCTTGCGAAGATCGGCAGGGGTCAGCACACTCATCGGATCACCTCACATCATGCCATCTTGACGACGCAGAATGCCTCAGGCAGCGCGCAATTGCCGTCGAGCCTCTCGACCGCCTTGATACCGACCTGGTCGTTGGCTGCGTACAGCTCGTTCAGTACCTGCACGTCAAGACCCTGGCGGTCCGCGATGTGGTAGTAGCTGAAGTCGCCCGCCACAATCACGCTTGCGCCGGTAGCAATCTTCGGCATGAACTTGCTTTCCAGGACACGGTGTCCAAGCACCATCGTCAGCGGCTCGTTCTGTGGGAAGATGAAATGCCCGCCACCATCCTTCAGAAGCCGGATCGCGTTGGCGGTCGCGGGATTCATTACCAGAGTAGCGTTCGGTGCATAGGCCGAAAGCACGGCGTCTATCTGCGAGACGTCATCCCAAGTCAGCGCGGTAGCACTAGCAGCAGTGATCACCTGGGCCTTATTGGCCGTCAGAGCCAGCGTAGTCAGGATGCCGGTGATGTGATTGTTGCTGGACCCGGTGCCATTCAGAAACTCGTTCTCCTCGAAGGCCGCCATTGCCTTACCGATGGAGTCGACCAGATACTGCTGCACGTCGACAGCCGGATCGGTCAGTGACTCGCGGGAGGCCTTGACCAACGCCGCGATTTTGTATGCGGACAATGTCAACACGGACACGTCCGGAGTGCTGTCCCCAATCGCGGCACCCTCGCCAGTATAGGCGACCGTCACCCCGGTCGACTCAACCGCGATCTTGTAGTCTCCGCTTGCCTGATGTACGGTAGCGATGCCGCGGATCTGGGCGAGAGTGTTGCGCTTCGCGACAATCTGGCTTGCAATCTCCGCAGGAACGGTTCCTGCAAAAGACGTACCTACAGTCACCGCCTCGATGATGCGATTGACGAATTTCTTTGCCTCGCCCATCATCTGCTCCGGCTTCTTCTCCCCCTCGACAATCCCGGATGCACCGGCAGCGTTCTTCTTCTGCTCGTCATCGAGATTCCGCTTCTGCTCATCCATGGCCTGCTCGGTAGAGGCCATGCCCTCTTTCTTCTCTTCCATATGCTTCTCCTCAGAAGATTTTCCAGCCGTCGCCATAGCAGGCCCCTGGCTGTCAGTTTCCTTGTTCTCGTCTTGTCCCGCAGAACCCTGCGAAGCAGGCTTGTCGCCAGCCGGACTGGCGTAGGTACTGTTGGCCGGGTATTGCACGAAGTCGCAGTAACGTATCAGCTCGTAAGTGAGCGGGTTGACTACTCCATCAGCATCCTGCTCGCCGTATCCTACGGAGCTTACGCCGATTCCTACACCCATAGCGCGGAGCTTGTCCAACTTCATTGCGTAGTCCTCGTCAACGAAATAGAGGTCGATGACAAGCTGCCCGTTATCGATCCTCGGATTCTTCGCAACCGCGACATAATTCGCATACTCATAGTGATAGTCAGGATCATGCCCGTCGCATACGCCCGTGGCCTTGTTCTCCCTGCAGATCCGATCCGCAAGATCCTGCGTGTAGACACGCCCGTTGAGATTGATCTTACCGATGTTCCAGATCGGCGCGGTCCAGTGCGCGCTGTACTGCCCTGCCTCTTCTTCGGTCAGCTTTACCGGCTTGAAGTCGGACGCATCCAGCATCAGCGTATCCACCATCAATGTCTTCTTGCTCATATCCTCTCCTCGTTGTTATTTGCCTGGAGCCACCACACATCTGCATCCCGTGTGCCACGGCGGATGCGCCAGGTCGCGATGGATGTGCATGACATTCCCCTGCGGATCTGTCAGGTCTGTCCCCTTCGCGATGACGTTGCCGTCAACGCTTGTCACCTTGCCGTCGAGCTGTCCGCAGAACTCGCATGCGTCCGGGCTTGCGACCACGTGCATGTACTGCACGCCGAGTTGCTGGTATAGGAACACATCGAACGCCTGGCCTGCCCTGTGTGTCTCGTCTCCCGATTCTTGAGCCGGGACGTCCTGCGTCCAGTGCTCGTCAAGCTCGTCGATATCGTCCTCGATGTCGTCCTGCGATGCTCCAGCGAGCTTCGTCGAGACTTGCCTGACACGAGTGCTCACACAACGACTTGCCGCATCCATACCACACTTGGCGGCAAACGCCTCCATGCTGTCTGCGCTGACTTGCGCGTCAGTGCCGACCTGCTTCTGCACGATTGGATAGAGACGCGCCATGATCTCCTTGTAGACTTCGGCATATGAAGAGCCCCACTCGGCAGCCTTGCCTTCCGCCCAATTCTGGAAGCCGGTGGCAATGGCGTCAGCGGTCTCTTCCTTGTGCTCGCGTAGCCAGTCGATCGCCTCCTTCATGTCCTTGCGGATGATGGTCTCGACCTTGCTGCGCGAACTCTTGGTTATGGTCGTCACGTCCCGGTAGAACGCCCTGTCCTTAAGTACCTTGTCGGTGATCTTCTTGTTGTCACCATGCGAAGCCGCGTTTAAGTCCCAGCCGTTGTTGGTCGTCTGCCCGACCTTGTCGATGGTCGTGTAGTTCATCGGGAAGAAGTGCTGGTCACCGCCTTCAACTGGATTCAAGTCCTCAAGCTCCCTGACCTCGTTGATGCTCATCCAGCCATCCGCAATCGCGTTGTGATAGTATGCGGCACGGGTCGCGTGATCGCCTCTCAAGAGACCTCTGAAGTTGTAGCGGAACCTGTCTCCTGGCTGTTCGACGATCTTGAGCAGGGCAGTCTCCCAGCTGATGAAGCGAGGTTGTAGCGCATACGTCACGAGATACAGGCCCTGCTGCTCCGAGTTGCCGACAGTCGAGTTGGAGGTGTCTCCGATCCAGGAAGCAGGAACGCCGAAACGCCTTGCCACTTCTTTCACGCTCCAGGACTGGGCGTCAATGAGATTCTTGGTGTCGCCTTCGCTGAAGCGGAACGCCTCATACTTCATCGAGTCCTCGATGACCATCGTCTTGAAGGCGTTGGCGCTTCCGCTGTAACCGGCTTGAATGGCCCGGCTGATCTCTTCCTTGACTTCCTTCTTCGTCCCCTTTGGCACGGTCACCACGCCCCCGAGGCTGGTGCCCTTGTCAAAGAAGCTCTTCTGCAGCTGCTTGTTGGCCGACGCGATCTCAACGTCCTTGTCCGCGTAATAGAGAGGAGCGAGGTATTCGCGGTATCCGATCGGCGTGTGGCTGACCTTCAGGATGTCCCGCTCGCCCAGGAGCTGGCCGGTCGGGCCGTAGCAGTAACCGAGAGTTCCGTCAGCCAGGACAACACGTGAGATGTTGCGGGGTGATACCGGATAGAGCGCCACGATCCTTCCCTGGATGTCCCGCTCGATGATGGCGTATGCGACGCCGAAAAGTTCGAAGTTAAACCCCATCGCCCAGCGGAACTCGTAGGAGGTCATGTAGTAGTTCGGATGGTCCATCAAGACCGCGATGCGCGAGTCATAGATCTCCTTCCAGCCGAAGCCCGTAGGGCGATAGAGATGTAAAGGCATCGTCGCATAGGTCATGCAGAGTTGTCTGACGCAATCCCAGAAGGCGCTGTTTTCCAACGCTTTGTAGTCACGCTGGGTAGCAAGCAACCCCAGTGATGACCCACTTCCGACGGTCACCCCGGTTGTGGAGTCGGAGACATTCTTACGCCTATGAAATAATCCCATCTCGGAATACCTCTAAGGCCATATATAGCACATACAAGCAATCATTGCTCGCAGACTCCGTAACTTTTCAAAGGATTGGAAAGAACAGATAAAAAACAGAGAAAAGAATGCCATTGACAAATCAGGCGAAGAAGATGGAGCTGCTGACATCCCCCTCTGATAGCCCGGTCTCCCAGTGCGTCGAGGATGTGTCGAAGGCCATGATGGCGGTGATCACACCGTCGATGCGAGACGCGCTCCGTCCAAGCGCAGGCTTGACAAGCTTGACGTTGCCGTGCTCGTCCTGCTTGCTGTCCGCACAGCTCATCATCCACGTCTCAACCGGATTGTCGTTGGCGATGTTCCCAAGCAGATAGTTCCGCTCGAACTCCTTGATCGATGGCGACATGCTCATCATCCCCTGACTGAAGATGATCGCCACATCCTGGAACCAATCCGGCATGTTGCGCTCCAGGTTGTCAATCTTCCACTTGTCGCACGCGATCAGCTGGAGATCGTACCGCTTGTGCGCGTCCTCGATATACTGGGCGACAACCGCATAGTCGACCACGTCTCCAGGAGTAGCCTGGACAAGCCCCTGCCTGACCCACTGGCGGAGCGGCACACGTAGCTGCCGCTCCAGCATCGTCACCCTGTTCTCAGGCACCCAGAACATATGCGTCTGGATATGCCGCACCCCTTCCTCCCCATCCTCAGGGAAATCGAGTGTGAAGGCGGTGAAGTCCGAGTTGCCTGACAGATCCAATCCCGCGCAACACCACCTGCCCTCCAATGACTGATTGTCGATCGGATGGCAGCACTTCTCACGCCATACCGGCATGTTCGCCCACCGAGTGTTGGAGTCGACCCACCTGTTCAGGTTCTTCGTCTGGAAATCCACACGGTCGCTCTCGCTGTCCTTCACGTACTCCCAGCGAGCCTTGAAGGAGTCGATGTCTACCGACACCCCCCAATTCGGGTTTGCCTTCTCCCAGGTGATCGGCGATGAGATATCGTCACCATCGTCAGGACAGTAGATCGCGACGAAGTACCGGTCGGTCCTTACGACGCCCTGTAGGATGCGCACACACTTGTCGTGCTCCTGCTTGCAGACCCCCTGCAGGTTCGTCCCCGCAGTGGTGATCCTGATGGTGATTGACTCGGGATCAGAGACGGATCCAGATACGATACTGTTTATCAGCTCGTTGCTGACGTGTTGGTGATACTCGTCGCAGAGAAAGCAGTGCGAAAGCTTGCCGTCCTTTGGCGCCGCACTGATCGCGGTGATCCTCTGCCTGCCGTACACGATCTCCTTGTTGTTCTTCGAGTCCGCAACCCTAAGCCCGTTGCCCTCCCACTTACGCAGGCATCCTACAGCCCTACGGAACGTGTCCCCTGCCTGGTCAAGGGAGGTAGCTCCGATGTAGCATGGGGACCCGCGGCCCTCGGCTTCAGAGAATGCCATGTAGTCGATGAGCGCACCTGCAAGTGTCGACTTGCCGTTTTTCCTGGGAATCTCTATGTAGGCGTCCATGTATCGGCGCACCCCGGTGGTGCCATTGACCCAGCCATAGAGCACCATCACCAGGAAGACCTGCCAGGGCTCCAGCCTCAGCACCTTGTCCATCTTCGTGCCATCTGGGAAGCACAGGTTCGCCGCCATCCACACAAGAGGAGCCGTCGCGCGCTCCCAACTGAACACCCAAGGCCAGTCATCGGACCGTGCCCTGGCGAGATCGTCCTGCTGCCGCTGGATCATGGACCGCTCCATCATCCCTGCGATGCGCTTGCCATTTGTCACCTGGGAGATGTAATGGTAGTAGTCTGATATGAATGCCTGGCGCAGGACCTTTTCCGCTTTCAGACCAAGCTCCCTCATTCCTCCGAATCACCTGCCCCGAACGCAGCTAGGATATCCTCGTCGGCATCCTTTGCCTTGTCCTTCTTCTTGGAGACGATCCGAAGGCGCGCCTTAGGAGTCGCCCCGAAGAGCTGTCCGACCTTGATCACCATCTCGCCATGCTTGCGGGCGTCATCGTCCAGTTCGGCATTGTCACAGGCGCGGTACTTCTCCCATTCGCGACAATAGATCCCGATGATCCGCAGGTCGATGTCCTCGACGTTGCCCTTCTCCATCAGGATCCTGATCGTGTCGTTCCAGCACTCCCTGCCGTCATCGCCAAGCCAGGCTGGAGGAGCTGGCGGGACCTTGCGCTTCTCGATTGGAGTCCTAGTCTTCGACATCATCATTCTCCTCGAACGATACGACACGGCTGTTCTGCGGTCTCACTCCGACAGGTTGTCCGCACACAGGGCAGTGGACGACCCTGCCGCGCATTGGCGACATTCCGTGCAGCTTGAACCGAGACCAGCAGTTCGGACAGGCGACAATCAAATTCTCGTACAAGTATTTCTTCTTCTCCTCCGCCACCAGCTGGGCATTCCGTTTCTTCGCCATTTGTTCCTCCAAAAAATGTTTTATTTAATAAATAATATTTCGAAAAAATTTCCGTGTGTGGGAAAACCCTACATGCGCGGGTCACCTTGGGGGTCAAACTATTTCCAACCCTCCCCCCGGGGTCAGACTACCGGAGGACCGGAGTCATCGTCATGCCGGTCGAGGAAGGAGCACCCCCTCAGATACTCGCGCACCTTCCGCTGGTCATCCGCGCGCTTGCGGTTGTTGCACGACGTGCAGAGAGCCTGGTACAGGTCAGGATCGAGTACGGACTTGCCGTACAGGTCCATCATGATTTCTGCTGGCATGTCCTTGTGGTCGACGCATGTGGCAGGAGCACCGCAGATTGCGCAGACAGGATGGTCCTTCAGGAACTTCCTGGCGAACTCTCTCCAGCCTCCGGCGTAGCCCCGCTCGGCGGTCTTGCCTCTCGGCTTCCTCCACTCGACCCGGAATGCTGTCCCCTTCACGCACAGGTCACGCTCCAGGTGCTGCGCCTTGTGTCTGCCCTCGCATTCGTCGCAGTAGCCGGATCTGTTGGTGTGAAGGTTGGGGCATCCAGGCGTCTTGCATCGTCTCTTCAGCATCAAAGCCTCCTGATTGGGACGGACCGTCCGACCTTGCGGTATGCAGTCACTGTCATTGATCGGATCAACCTGTCCGGGGTGTCACATGTCCAGTCGAACGTGGTGTAACCGTCAGACGGAGCGACACCGTTCTCGTTGATAGCACGCACCAGCGCGTATCTGTCTGTGAAGCCGTAGTCTGAGGCACAGTCCGCCAGGTTCGAATACTCCCAGCTTTCGCCTCTGTCGTACGCGATCACGTGGCAGCCCATCACCGCGACTCTCCCATACCGGCATACTCTGCCCAGTCCCATACCGTCACCTCCACGTGCGGGGACTCAGTTGCGCCATGCACGTACCATTTGCCAGTCTCCTCGTACTGCACTATCTGTGCGTCATCCACCCAGGCATGCCCTGTCATCCCGTCAAGCAGGATTTTGATATAGTTGTCCAGGTCGGGCTTGCCAGTCGGGCGCAGCTTTCCATCATATGCCAGCTGGTGCTTCCTGCAGCTCCATGTATGAGGCACGGCAAGAAAGAACCGGATGCGGCAGACAAGAGGACCGGTCGCCACTTGTCCTGCGCTCTGAAGCGCCGTCTGGATAGCGATGTAGTGCTGGTATCCCCTCTGTTTCTGTGGCTCCACCATGCGTGTGTAGCGTCCGCAACGGACAGGCATCATCCGTCCATATGCCACAGGCTCAATCTCATAAAGATAGATTTGCACGCATCCTCCTATCTCGTCATCTCCATCGGCAGGGAATCGGAGTACTCTCCGCCCTCGTCGAACAGGTCAAGGCTCAAGCACATGCCATCCGTCTTGCTTTTTGCTACATGTCCCTTCCTGCTACGATAGACGTGGAGTCTCTTTCTTTCCCTGCGGGTAAGGCGCGAGCGCAGGTGGATCTCGTCTGAGTAATACGTCTCGCCCTCGCATATGGTCATCTCGACAGGCTTGAGCGGGCTGTAGATGACATGCCCCGTCTCACTGTTCTTGTACTTGTACCATTTCGTCCTCTTCATTTTCTTGTCTCCTTTATTGCTCTTGCCTGCCTGTCTGCCTCGGCGAGGTCGTCGTCGCTCAGCGCCGTGTGCTCCGTCTTCGGCTTCCAGCGGGTGCAGCACATCGTCGCCGTGCGGCAGGTGCGGATATACTCGACGGTCTGCCAGTACGGCTCGGCGCATTCGCCAGCGTTGCTTTCACGGGCCCCCTTTTCATGGAACCACTTGCAATTCCGGCAGTACCTAGGCATGCTCATGACTTGCCTCCCTGATGCGTTCAAGTTGCCGATACAGCTTCTCATCGATACGTTCCGAGACCTCAGCCTCCGGTATCCCATAGAGTTGCATCAATTGCGACATCATGATGCGCACGTCGGCAATCTCCTCTACGAGCGCCAATATCCGCATCTCGGTCACTCCTCTGGTCAACTTGCTGACAGCCTGAATCAACTCCGCACATTCCTCGCATGTCTGCATGGACTGCGCCCTCGCTCCGTAGTGTTCTGCAATTTCTCCAATCGCATTGTTAGTCTCTTGTTCAGTCATTTTCATCCTCCTTGTTCACTAATTTTCCACATGGGGTGCCGTCATCAATCCAGTGACAGTATTTCAGGAGATATTCCCCGTCCCATCCGTTTACCTCCCATGTCTTAGTAAAGGCGGGAGACAAGAATCTGGTGACCATCTCCTCCCGTGTACCGTCAGGGTCTTCTACCTTGTACCACCTTCCCCTCAGCGAATCCCTGACCTTCGGGTCTGACAAGTCGTACGGCTCGTACTTCGCCTCGTCGAGAATCTCACGGATGAACTGCGTGCCATAGAAAATATTGCACTCAAACGGGCAGACTTTATCAGCGTGCACTGCTTTCAGCGTGTCGTGCACGCAATCGCACGCCGTATCGTCGTCGCATATGGGTGCGTAGAAGTCAGACGCGACAACCTTCTTCCCTATCAGCCTCTTCGCCTCGTCCACGTCTTTATACGTCAGAACTGGCCCTAGCTTCATTTCTTTGCCTCCGTCTTCTGCCTTGGTTTCTTTTCTCCGCACGGGCAACTATCGGTCGCGAAGTGCATCTGGCCGGTCGCCATGCAGAACACCCCGCAGAACTCGTGGCTCTCCCTCTGGTAGCAGTCGACCGCCATGCGGTTGAGCTTGCAGCCGTCACAATATTCCATCGCCTTCATTTCGATTCCTCCCTGATCTTCCTTGCCTGCCGGTCTGCCTCGGCGAGGTCCTCGTCCGTCAACTCCCTGTTCTGGTATTTCGGTGCATAGAGCGGGCATGAGTCACTAGCTTTCCTAACGAGCCCGAATTGCCCATAAGATTGATATACAATCAGTTCGACGCATATACCTGTTAGATTATCGCCACGGTAATACCAGCAGGAACGGCAACGTTTCTTTTGTTTAGGCATCCTCCACCTCCACCAAATCCCACTTGTCCTCTGTGACAAGCACGTCATCCGCTGGCTCGTCCTGCTCATACATCCTGTACGCCATCTCCCGTGCCTCAGCCTCGCTGTCAGCCCAGACGACATACTCGACCTGCATGCCGAGGTTGTGCCTCAATGTGTACATGTTCACGATATTCCTCCAATCCGATGATCGTGTCCGGTCAGCGCATAGCAGCAGTCGGCGACTCTGCTGAGAAATCCGCCGGTGTAACGAGCCGAGAAGTCGCTCTGGCTGAGGTTGCTCAGCATGATTGTCGGCTTTAGCCCGACGCGGTGATCAACGAGCTGCTCAAGCACCGCAAGTCCGTCTCGCGACGGGCTCCATTTGCCAAGCTCGTCCACAATCAACAGCCCGCACGACGAGTAGCGTCTCATGACGTCGTCGGTGCTCTCAAGACTCTTGTAGCTCCTCGCCCTGTCGTAGCGCTCCAGAAGGGACTGCTCGGTGACGTAAATCAGGCTATTGTCTGAGTCGGCATCGTAGAGATGCGCCTCCAGGTAGACCCTCGCAATCGAGACCGCGAGCATGGTCTTGCCTCTTCCGCATCCGCCAATGAGCACCAGCGTCCTGCCGTCCGGGCTGGCAGCGAACCTTCTGCACACTTCGAGCACTGCCTGCCTGTCGGGATTGTTCTCACAGTCGAACCTATCAAAACAATCACCCCGGTTCTCCGGCGGAATCTGCCTGTCAAGGATTGACTGGGCCTTGGTCGCGTAGTAGTCAGACATCAGCTTGCGGTGCTCTGCATCCCGCTCGGCGCGTCTCCTGGCGATCGCCTCCGGACTGCCATCGTATCCATCCATGCTCAATCCAGGGAACAACCGCACCAGATCCTGCCTCGTCATGACGCGCCTCCTCCGAAGGAGATTTTCCCGCCCTTCTGCCCGGCCCACGCCGCCTCGGTGTGGATCACGCTCTCAGGCAGTGAGGATGCACGCCCTGACTGCGCATATGCTGCGCCGCCCTGATGGTTCTGCGCACGGCTGAACCAGCTCGTCAAGAACGCCTTCATGCCAGCGTAGGTTTTCAGTCGTCTGGGGTTGGCATCAAGCCACGCCTTCGCCTTTCGGCACTCCGCCAGGAGGTTTACGCCAGGATACGTGTCTGCAAGCCCGTCGAGATATCCTCGTGTGACCTTCCACGACTTGCCTCCAGCACCAGTGCATGGCATGACCAGGAGAACGTCCTGAGATGGATTAGGCTGTGGCGTTGACGGTGCCGATGATGCGGCGTTGTCGTCGCAGCTCGGCGCAAGCGAACGTAGTGAGCTATCTTCCTGTTCCTGTTCCTGTTCCTGTTCCTTGCTTGCCATGCCTTCCTCATAGGGCATGCCATGGGGCATGTCATGGGGCATGTCATGAGCAACAGATGTGATATCATTGATTTGTGATGCCCTTTTAGATACCTGACTGAACAGGCTCATGCCCCTCTGCTCCGCCATCTCATTGGCAATGCTGAGAAACAGAGGGTCAAGCTCGCTGGCTTCCATCTGGTCGAACACCTTCGCCATCGCCTTGAGATTTTTGATCGAGTCAGGAGGATTCCATTTTAGGTACGACCTGATGAGCATACGGCTCGTATCAGCGTCGAACCGCACAAACCCTGCCGAATCGAGTTCCTTGACAACTTTGGCGGCATCCGCTGTTGTCATACCCATATCCGCAGCCATATAGGCAAGCGGGATACGGAAGTACCCGATCTGGTTGCAGTGGCAGCAAGAGCATAAATATGTATATCCAAGTTTAGCCTGCATCGACAGCGCTACGAAGTCAGGATTCTGCCACATCCTGTCATAGATCTTCGCGTATCTCATTGGTTCCTCCTTGCCGCAATGTGTATCCTTGCGATGTCGAGCCCTACCTGCCCGATCGTCCCGCTCCCGAACCGAAGATGCCTTGTCGTCAGCTCCGCGCTCTCGCCTTCGGTGACAACCGCCAAATTGTCCAGATTAAAATTCCGGTTGTTGCCGTCGAGGAACGTCACCAGGCAACCGTCAGGTATGGTCCTTCCCGCCTGCAGCCAGATCCAGCGCTGGTACTGCATCCACTTGTCCGGCTCGGCGGTCTTGATCCACAGGTAGCCGTCGCTCTTCGTTGTAACGGTCCCTACGGGCAACCAGTTGTGTGGCTTGTTGCCTTTTTTAAACCTTGTCTTAGACGCCTTTTCTATGCCTGCGGGACTCATGTACTCTTCTTGCCGCTTCCCCTTCGTGAACGGAACATGCCCCCGCTCGAACCGGCCCGTCCTGCCAGACGCAATCTTGTGGTTCTTGCGGAATGCCATAACCTGCGCTGGAGTCATGCCGAATCCAAGCTCATTTGCCAGATTGCTCACCTCTGCAGCCGTTTTGCCAGACTGGATTGATTCGAACCATGCCATGAAGCCTGGTATCGCGACGAACGCCGTTCGTGGGGGCACATAGTCCCTGCGTCCATACACAAGGCGGTGATTCTTCGCATACGCCTTGAGCTGCCCCTTTGTCATTGCGATGCCGTATCTTTCTGCGACCAAGCGCGCGATATCCGTCCATGTGTTCTTGCCGTCGAACAGCGAACGGACGTATGCCTCGAAGCCGTCAAGCTGTCTGTATGACTGTTTCATGCCGTCACTTCCTTCCGGTCCGCTGTGTCCAGGCACAGCACATGGTCTACCTCTTCGCTGTCGGAATCCATGTCCTGCGTCACCACCCGTCCTTTGAGCGCTGTCTGCAGGTTGCCAGCGATGGCATTTGATATCTTCGCCATCGCGGATGCCCGTCTGGTCTCCTGTGCGGCCTTGTCCGGGTCGTCCATGATGTCGGGATCGGCAAGCCTCTCAAGCTCTTCCATCAGGAAGTTGTGCACGTCCATCAGGGTGTTTTTGGTCTTCATGCTTGCCTCCTCAGAACGGGATGTCGTCATCCTTGAAGTTGTCGGCGTCAGTCACCGGCCCGTTGAGCGGACCGGGAGCGACACCCTTCTTTCCAGTCTGTGTTTGTCCTGGCTGGCCCTGAGATGCAGGCTGCTGGCCCGCCGTCTGCTGCGCCCTGGCATGCACCCTCACCCCGGTCACGTTGACCGACAGGCGCGAGTGCTGCGAGCCGTCCTGGCTCGTCCAGCGCTCCTGCAGCAGGTTGCCCTGGAGCGTAACCGGGGTGCCTTTCTTGAGGTACTGGGAGACGCCCTGGGCACGCTGGCCGAATACGACGAAATCGACAAAACTCGCCTCGTCAGTCCATTGCCCGTTGACCTTCTTGCGGTTGTTCACCGCCACGACACCCCGTCCAACCGTAGAGCCGTTGGTATAGGTCCTTACGTCAAAATCCTTGGCCATGTTGCCGCTGATGGCCACAACGTTGATGTCCTGCATCTTGCCCTCCTTAGCAGTAGATCGGCAGTTTGCACCCAAGTTGCTTGAGCTTCCTGGTGATCACCTGGTAGGCGGCTACCTTCCACGCCCCGCCGTCGCATTCCATCAGGCATGCCAGCACGTCATCGTCATCCTGGCGAAGTCTGAGTAGGAGCGGGACTTCTATTTGCTCTACCTCTGAGAAGTATCGATATGGCTTGAGTCTGACGATTGACGGGATCTGCTCCATTGATGCCGATGCCGCAGAGACGCCATGCTTGACAGTCACGCTCAGCGACGTGCCGTTGTCATGGATCGTCGCACCATCTTCCACCTTGATTTCCTGCATCAGCCTGAAGAGTCCAAACAGCTTGTCATCTTGCACAAACAGGGTCAACAACGCGATGTTGAAGGAATTGAGCCCATACCATTGCCCGAAAGCAAACGGCCGGATCGGGCTCTGTGTGGAGACGTATCGGTCACGATGTCCGTCCTGTCTCGGCGGAGACAGCAGGTTGACTGAGAAACCATCGTCAATCGTTACCACGGCACCTTCCAAATCAAACCTCTGCGGGTTCTGGTTGACCAGTTCGACGAACGACGCGAGGGTCGTCAGTTCGAAACTGGCAGGATGACTCACCTCAGGAATGACTTTGTGGAATGACCCTCGTGCATATGTGCCGTCTGGCAACTCCAGCGTCATCCTCTCGCTCGCCAAATCAATGATTTGTTTTACTGCCTGTCCGTCCATTTACTTTGCCTCCTTGTCCTGCATCAGGGCCGAAAAGTCCATTTGCCCTGGTTCCTGCTCCCTGACCGTTGCGACGACCTCGCCGCCGTCGGTCAGCTCCAATCTCATCGAACCTCTGTCTTCCTTGACAGAGGCCAGCTTCGTGCTGCTCCTCAGCGTGACCTCGAGATTGCTTCGGTCGTCAGACGGCTGCATCTCGATCGTCAGCGTGATCGTACGCTTCGCCCTGGCATCCGTAGCCGGGTCTGCGATGTTCGCAATCACTCTGGACATCTCGCGCTGGAAGATCTCCTCAAGCGCGCCGGAATTGATGTCTTCCAGCTTTTCAAGCCTCTTAAATCCCATTACCGGACCTCCTTCCGGTAGCGACTCTCGCTTCCGCCTACCGTGTGTATCTTGTATTCCGCAGCATGCTCCCGGAGTCTCCGAAGTATCGTCGACTCCAACGGCCGCTTGTGCTCGTCTGCCATCCGCACTTTGACGGCGTCGCAGATCTCGTACCCATACATCTCCGTTCCAGGCTGCCAGTCGGCAAGCAACTGGATGACACATCCCGTAGTCGTCATATCTCCTCCTTTCTGATTGCGTATCTCAGCGCTTCCCTTCCCTTTCCTGTCAGCGTCCATCCGCATTTCGGGGCCCAGTTGACAAGCCCCGCGTTTCGTAGGTCAGTCAGCCTCTTGACGCTCTGCGACGGAGAGATGCCGTCGATTCCTCGCCACAGCCATGCGAGCGTCTTGGTGTCAGAGCCTTCGTATCTCTCGATCACGAGCAGGTCCCTAGTCTGCCGTTCCAGCTTGGTCATCGTGCGCATCCTTTTACCGGCTCGAAGAGCTTGCAGTTGATTGTCTGCTTTGCGCTGACAAGCTCGTACCACTTGCCAGCGATCTTGGTGCCGCTGGTCCTGGTCACGACCATCTTTGCCGTGCAGTAGCTGTGCGCCCTGCCTTTCGCCCGCAGCTCTTCCGGCACGGGCTTGCAGTACCGGCATTCGCAGCACCGATGTGGAGGAGCTGGATGCAGGAAGTCATCCCACACTTCGTCCGACAGATGTTCTGGTTTGGTCATCTGTCCACCTCCTCGCTCACGGCGATATAGAGCGCCGCCAGGAGAAGGACTGGCAGCATCAGCGCGATGGCGATTGTCGTGATTGAGAATGCCTTGAAGCAGGCAGAGACGTAGGCGACAGCTAGCAGGACAAGCAGGACATGCTTTCCGTAGCGTCCAGCCAGGTTAAGAACCGTGATGACCAGGTAGAGTTTCACCCCGGAGTTGACCACGGTATCTTCATCTGGTACTTTGATTGTGAAGTTAGATCTCATTTTTTCTTGCTCCTTTCCCCGCATTGCAGTGCGGGGATATTTTTGGCCTGTGCTGGAGTCGGACCAGCCTCCACCCGGTCAGACCATCAGCCGTTACAGCGTCGTTGGGGTTTAGCGTTTCCGTCTGTCTCTTGGCTTTGAGTCGAGTCACTCCGACCTCTCTCTTGGCGTTATGACATCCTGTCAATCGAGCAGGATCTTGTCTGCGGATCTGTCGATCCAGTCCCTCACGGCCGACTCGGGAATGCGGATGATTCCCCTTGTCGGACGGATTGACCGGATCTCCCCTTTTCGAACAAGCGCATAGGCTGTGCTTGCGCTGATTCTGAGAGCCGAAGCGACCTCTTTGACGGTCAGCATTTTCTCAATCATTTGTTCACCCCGGTATCGGATTGTTCCGCGTTCGCAAGCTCGCGCTTGATCAGCTGGCCCACGAACCCTTGCAAAGACATACCCTTGTTCTTCGCAAGAATCTTGGCTTCTCTTTTTTCGGTTTGGCTGATATCTACCAGCATGTAATTTCTGTGAGTGCCACTTTTTCGTTGCATCATACCTACATATATGCAATGTTTTGTTTGCTTTGTCAATCAATAATGCAACTTTTGTGTGACTTGTTGGCGTGTTTGAGTGATGATTTGAGTATGGATGATACGTTAACGAGAACCTTCTGGAATACAGTAGATCGGATACGTGGCAACGAATCGCTCAAATCCCTATGCCTACGTACAAACCTCAACTATGATTCGATACGTAACCGAAAAACAGGAGCCACATATTCGTTGCCTAGGCTAGAGACTGCATATGTGTTAGCGACTGCACTGCACACGACTGTTGAATATCTGCTCACCGGGAAAGATCCACCACCCCGGTACGCACGCATCCAGGACATCATCGACTGGCTGATGACCAAATCCGATGCGGAACTCGACGTCTTCCGCCAGTACAATCACGTCCCAAGGGAAAAGGGAATCTCCTCTTCTTCCCGGCAAGAAGCATAATTCATTAAGCCTTTCTGCTTGCCCTGATCTGCCAATCGTGGAGGTGTTCTCATGTGGCTCTTGATCGTCGTTGTTGTGGTCGTCGATTTCTTCGCAATCAGGCATATCTTGGGGAAAGATAAGAAACGTCCCGATCCGGCCCCTGAAGAATTAGTGGACCAAGGTGGACTGGTAGGCAATACGGTGACCAAGCGGACCCGGTACCTTGTACGCGGGAAAAATTCCGGGGTCCTGAAGAACGACCAGGCAAACGAGGCCAAGGCCGCAGGGCAGGACATCACCATCCTATCGCCCGAAGATTCCATGACGAAGGTGTGCTTATAGCATGTGGTGGCATCAGTTTTGGCATCAATTACCATCACACCGCATGTAAATATTGATAAAGTACAGCAATAGATGTAAGATTAATTGTAATATATGTCATGAGTTGCGTATCCCTGCTAAGGAAGGCCCGCTTTTCGATTCCGACCAGCCCGAATACCGTATCTCTTGGCATACTGACAAGTTATCAGAGAGTCGGTGATGGTGGTGGCATCAGTTTTGGCATCAATTACCATCACTGACCCTTGTGCCAGGAGAAACCATGAGGCATCACGATCCGTTCACTATCATCAAGCGTGGGAAGGTCTATTACTACTATTGCTATGATTCTTATGGGGTGCGGAGGCGGTTCTCTACCGGACAGACCAATCGTATCAAAGCTATCAAGATCTGTATGCAACTGGCAGACTCGGACAAGCTCATGCAAGAGTCAGCCAAGGCATCGTCCTTGACGTTTGCCGATTATGCTAAAGGCTGGTGGACAACGGAATGTCGGTATGTGCGCGAGCAGTCACTGCTTGGCAGAAACCTCACATCGGGCTACTGCCGCCGGTGCCGGTTCGTCCTGGACAAGTGGCTGCTCCCCTACTGGGGCAGGCGCTACCTGCACACCATCACATCCATACAGGTCGAGACATGGCTCATCTGGCTCTCCGGGACAAAGGAGATGGCACCGAAGTCGGCGAACAATCTCAAGGGGATCCTGTCGGTGATGCTCGGCCAGGCGCAGCACGAAGGCCTGATCACCAGTAATCCCTGCGCCGCGTCCCGCAACCTGTCAGGCAAGGTGAAAGAACGCGGAATCCTCACCATTGAGGAGGCGCGACAGTTGTTCTCGTCCCTGGACTACTGGAGAGGAAACCGGATTGCCATGGCTGCGAATCTCCTGGCGGCATGCACCGGGATGCGCAACCGTGAGGTCGCTGCACTCCAGCCGGAGGACCTGAGGGATGGATGGATCCATGTGCATAGCCAGTACGACAAGTTCGGGCTCCGGCCCACGAAGACGAAGGACGAGAGGAACCTTCCCCTTCCCCTCGAGGTCATGAACATCCTGCGCCAGCTGGCAGCTGTCGGTGGCGGCAAGTGGATCTTCACATATGACGGAGTGTTGCCAGCGACGCAGACATCATTCGTCCGCAACCTCCATTGGGCCTGCGAGCGGATCGGGGTCGACTGGAAGGAGCGCAACATCTGCTTCCACAGCTGGAGGCACTTCCTGAACTCGCTCCTGATCAACAACAATATCTCGACGGAGATGACGCAGCACATGACAGGGCACACGACCATGGCGATGACCGAGAACTATTTACACTTCGACCCGTCCAAATACTCGCCGATAGTTGATTTGACCAGGCAAATTGTCGAATGATCACCATGTCCACAACACGCCGAGTGAGATAGATGTGTTGCCAGACAAATCAATGCCGACTCCGCCAAGCACCTGCAGGTTGCCCCTGCCGACACCAAGCACCCCGGTGATGCCCGGGGTGAAGTCATCGAATGGAACCGGATGGCTGACCATTCCGCCGACAGAGAGGTGCCAGCGGCGCCTGAGATCCTGCTCCCAGGTCGCCACCTGCGCTAGTGCCTCATCCCGCTGGCTCTCGGCTGATTGCCTGTCTTGCTGGCTCTGTGCCACCTGCTCGGCCATCTCGTCAATCTCGTGACCCTTTTCGTCCAGTTGCGAGAGTAGCTCGTCTCTGGTCTGTCCTGCGTTGTCGAGCTCCTCCTGGAGTTGCGTGATTGTCGCATTTGACTGATCGAGTTCGTGCCGGAGCTGCGTCATCTGTGACTTGTACTCTGCAGCTTCCCTTTTCGCCTTGCTTGCCTCTTCGGCGTACTCCTGCCTCCGCTCGATCGAGCTGATGGCAGCTTCGATAACCTCCGGATTGCTCGTCACGTAGTGCAGCGCCCAGATCGTCACGCACAGGCATGTGACAACAACCGCGATCTGGATCGCGAGGCGGAAGCCTTTGGTGCTATCGTCTCTCTGCGGT
>Ga0256404_1005891_pt1 | contig 20993 bp, 16 predicted proteins | sample RumenRJG_01DNA_FD_185990 | JGI IMG/M metagenome (GOLD analysis project Ga0256404, IMG submission 185990) | Bovine rumen microbial communities from Lethbridge, Alberta, Canada - RJG_01 | ecosystem: Host-associated > Mammals > Digestive system > Stomach > Rumen | place: Canada: Alberta | collected...
TATACAAATCCTCAAAAGTCATACTGATATCATCACCCTTACAGTCTGTAGGCAGATAGAAGCGGAAGGTACCACCACCCACTGAGAAGTCGTCGGCAGTAAAGGTCTGCGTCATACGCAGGTTCTTACCATTATCCGTATCATTCATCACCACAGTCATCTGGTCGATGTAGGGGTTCAGAGCCTGCAGCTGCAACGTGAAGTTGAGAAGGGCAACATCACCACCCTTGACACCGAACTTTATGGCATCGTTGTTAAGGTCGGGAATCGGATAACTATCAGTTTTTGTAATCTTAATTTCCTTAGGATTCTTTCCTTCATTATCATAAACGTAGATAGTGTAGTCGGCAACAGAAGAACCTTCTGCATATTCGACTTCGGCAGGATATACATTATAAGTATTCCAATAATCACTAAGAGTAGTGTTATTAGTAAAATAACCATAGCGCGTACCACCATAATTAAAATATTTAAGTGTGTTGCCACTTGCATTTGTAATAGTGGTTCCACTTATAGTAAATGTTGTTGCGCTGTTCTTGGTTTGCGTAACATTTACCCATGAGTTTGTTCCCGTCAAATAGTCATTTCCACTATAGATATGGCCATCCGAGTCAATCTTCCACGCTGTTGAAGTTCTCGAGAACTGTCCATTCGTACCCAAATAATAAGTTGTTCCACCATCTGTATACTGAATGTAGAAAGATTCTGATGCCTCATTTGTATAGTTTATCGTAGCACCTGTGATACGGAACTGTACAGGGTTCTCAATATTGCCAGCCATCATTGCGCTTACAGGTGTCTCCAAGAAGTAGACTTGCTCTTTTTTCGATGCATCGGGCGCAAACTTGAAATAGTGGCCAATGGTGGTAATACTATGACCAGTCTGGTTGTAAGCCACTTTACCTGATGTACCATCGAAGCCAGTTCCGTCTTTCACCGACTCTTTCTCATAAAGCAACATGTTGGCGGGCATGTCTGTTACCGTATTGAACTGATAACTGACACGAGTGGCGCCATTATAAGAACCCTGCTTAATTTCTCCAAGATCCACCTTACCTGTATTAAAGGGAACTTCCAACAAACTTGCGCCAGTTGACACCTGAGAACCAGGTAAGAGGGAAATGGAAGCATCTGCATCAGCCGTAAATGTAAGTTCTATGTAACGGAAAGTCACTGCATAAAAGCCATCACTATTTGCAGATGTCGTAAAATACAGAACATTGCCCATATCATCACCTGTACGCTTAAATTCAGAAACAGCAGCACTCGCCCCAGCAAGAGTTACTCTATTCTTGTTGCCAGAGAAGTCATTATTTGTTTCCGTCATAAAGACATTAGTATTTGTCGTCAGGTTAAAAGCGGTATTATTCTGACCAAACATGCTAACATCATGGGAAATATGGAATGTGTAGCTTGTAAAACGATAGCCTTTAGGCAAAGCAATAGTTATATAGCCTGTTCTGAGATTACTTCCGCCCCAGTCTGCTACAATATATTTTGAGGGTGTTCTTGTAGCATCAGCAGGAGAGAATGTACACTTGTCACCAGTGATAAAGTGGTTAGAATGGCTAGCCAGCTGACCATCTTCTGTAAGGTCAGAATAATTTGAGCCAGTCATAGTAAGCGACAATTGATTGTGACGCCAAGTTCCGAAAGCACCAATTTGGAAACCCAATTGGTTGGCTCCGTCACTTCCCGTCAGAGCACAAATCATGCTACCGTTTTGCGGGCTGATCGTCACATTCTGCGCCTGCACGTTGGTAGCAAACGCAGCGAGGAAGAAGATGGCTGCTAAAGCACGCCATTTCTTCAGAAATCGTTTAGTAGAATTTTCCATAATCACATTTTTTATAAGTTTATACAAATAAATATGCAAACCGCAATCTCCCCTCTCTCCGTCATGATTTTCACAAACGGCTTCAGGGCATTTCATTTATAGGCATAACTTACCTAACACTATTTTCCAATGCAAAAGTAAGGAAATAAATTAAAAAATGCAATGATTTTATAAAAAAAAGTTCGTTTTCATCGCATTTTGTTCCAAAAATCCAAATTGATGAACGATTTGTCCAAATTTATCCGGCTTTTTTTCATGGAAAAAGCCCATAAAGTTTCCATGAACAACAATAGATGGAAGAACAAAAACTGACGGAAGAAAGGGTAATATGTGGATGTTTATACTGAAAACATGTCTTTTCAGATTTGATTAGTATAATCTCCGACATCTATGAAATCTGTGGGCAATATGATTGAAATCTGCGAACAAAACCGCTTCCAACACAAAAAAACGTCAGCCTTTCTTCGCAGAAAGGGCTGACGCCAACAAATAAAATTATGAAAAATAAATTATTACAAATATACCCTCACGGGCTGTATCGATAAACAAAAGTTTTTCTAAAAAGTGTCACAATTGTTTACGATCGACTTAGCGAATTACTCTGCAACCAGAGTGAAACGCTTGAAGTCGACGATCGACAGCTCCTTGTCCTGCTGGGCGAGCCACTGGCTAACGGTAGCCTTGTCGCCGTCACCGAACTGGAACTCCTGGTCAACCAGGCAGTTCTCCTTGAGGAACTTCTGCACGCGACCCTTGGCAATGCCCTCAATCATAGGCATCTTCAGCTGGGCCTCGCCCTCTGCCTTAGCCTCGGCAATGATCTTGCGAGCTTCGTCGGCCTGCTCCTGTGTGAGCCATCCCTTCGACATGTTCGACTCGATGTGGTCTTCGCTGTCAACGAGGTTGGGGTTGATGCCAGCCTTCTTCAGCTTCATGTCGACGAACTTCTGCACCTGCTCGAGCTTGGTCTTCTCAACAGCGGTCTTGTACTCCTCGTCGAGAATCTTCTGATCGACGCTCTGTGCATTGAGAGCAACGGGCTTCATAGCTGCCACCTGCATGGCGAGCTTGTGACCGGCGTCGACGTTCTCCTTGTTGAGCTGTACCATGGTGCAGAGGATGTGCTTACCCATGTGGTCGTAAACCTCAACATTGTCACCGGTAAGGGTAAGGTATCCATCGAGCTCCATCTTCTCACCGGTGATACCCGAACGCTGAGTAACAACGTCCTGAGCCTTCTGACCGTTGATGTCGAGTTCCTTTACCTCGTCGAGGTTCTGGCACTTGGCAGCCACAGCGGCGTCGAGGATGGTCTGAGTCATAGCGATGAAATCGGCACCGTTAGCAACGAAGTCGGTCTCACACTTCACAGCAATCATAGCAGCAAAGCCTTCTACCTTCTTCACGAGCACGCAGCCGTTGGAAGTCTCACGGTCGGAACGCTTGGCAGCAATAGCCAGTCCGCGCTCACGGAGCAGCTCCTTAGCCTTATCGAAATCGCCTTCAGCCTCAGTAAGGGCCTTCTTGACATCGGCCAGACCGGCACCTGTCATTGCGCGCAGTTTCTTGATATCTTCAATTGTAATAGCCATAATTCAAATGTAAAATTGATGATTAATAATTGAGAATTGATAATTACTCAGCGGCGGGAGCCTCTTCCTCCTGAGCAGGAGCCTCTTCCTGTACGGGAGCTTCCTGAGCGGGAGCCTCAGCATCCTTGCGAGCCTTGCGGGCGCGGCGGGGCTTCTGCTCGGCAGCCTCTTCAGCCTGCTCGGCGGCAGCCTTCTCGTCGGCCTTCTCAGCCTTGCGCTCCTCGAGACCCTCGGCGATAGCCTGGCAGCAGGCAGTCAGGATGACGTCTACTGAATCCTTAGCGTCGTCGTTGGCGGGGATGACGAAGTCGATGTTGTTAGGATCGCTGTTGGTGTCGACCATAGCGAACACGGGGATGCCAAGGCGGTTAGCCTCACGCACGGCGATGTTCTCCTTCAGCACGTCGACAACAAAGAGTGCGCTGGGCAGACGGGTGAGGTCAGCGATAGAGCCGAGGTTCTTCTCGAGCTTTGCGCGCTGGCGAGTCACCTGCAGGAGTTCGCGCTTCGACAGGTTGGCGAATGTGCCGTCCTGCATGAGCTTATCGATGTTAGACATCTTCTTCACAGCCTTGCGGATGGTGGGGAAGTTGGTGAGCATGCCACCGGGCCAACGCTCGATGACGTAAGGCATGCCTACGCTGGTAGCCTTCTCGGCTACGATGTCCTTGGCCTGTTTTTTAGTAGATACGAAGAGGATCTTCTTTCCTGCCTTCGCGATCTGCTTCAGGGCTTCAGCAGCCTCGTCGACCTTGGCGACGGTCTTGTGCAGATCGATGATATGAATGCCATTGCGCTCCATGAAGATGTAGGGAGCCATGGCGGGATTCCACTTACGCTTCAGGTGGCCGAAATGGCAGCCTGCCTGCAGCAGCTGGTCAAAATTTGTTCTTGACATAATTGTTGTTTTGCTTTTTGATTTGTTTGTTTACTTTCTTTTTCGATTCTCTCTTAGAATCCAACCAGCGGGTAGTCTTATTTCCGGTGAACGGTAAACGGTTATCGGTGAACGGTTAATGGTTATCGGTTACCTTGTCACCTTGTTACTTTGTCACCTTGTTACCTTTTTCAGAGTCCTGCCGGTTTAGATGCTAAACCGTTCAGTTATAATCAGTGTGACAGGGATAGTTGTAAGTTATAAATACTATCAACCACCGACTGTCAACTATCCACTGAATATTAACGCTTACTGAACTGGAAGCGACGACGTGCCTTCGGCTGACCCGGCTTCTTGCGCTCTACCTCGCGAGCATCGCGGGTGAGGAATCCGTGGTCCTTCAGGGCCTTCTTGTCCTCGGCATTGATCTTCACCAGTGCACGGGCGATAGCCATGCGCAGAGCCTGGCTCTGACCGGTGAAACCACCACCGTCGAGGTTTGCCTTGATGTCGTACTTCTCTTCAACGCCCAGGAGCTGCAGGGGCTGCTTCACAACGTACTGCAGAATGCCTGAGGGGAAGTACTTGTCGAGTTCACGCTTGTTAATAACGATCTTGCCGGTACCCTCTGTGAGGTAAACGCGAGCTACTGAGCTCTTACGACGGCCTATTGCATTGATCTGTTCCATATCTTTTATTTCGACTTTTTACGTTCAACCATCAACGATTACTTATACAGATTGATATCGATAGCCTTCGGCTTCTGTGCCTCGTGCTTGTGCTCAGTACCATTGTAGACATAGAGGTTGTCGAGCAGATGACGGCCCAGACGACCCTTCGGGAGCATACCCTTCACGGCGTGCTTGATGATGCGCTCTGTACCGAACGGACGCTTGCGCAGCTCGGCGGGAGTGTTAAAGCGCTGGCCACCGGGATAACCCGTGTAGCGGGTGTAGAGCTTCTCGGTCTCCTTCTTGCCAGTGAAGACCACCTTGTCGGCGTTGATGATAATCACGTTGTCGCCACAGTCCACGTGCGGGGTGAATGTGGGCTTGTACTTTCCGCGGAGCAGCTTGGCTACCTTTGTGCAAAGACGACCGACAACCTGGTCGGTAGCGTCGATGACCACCCACTCCTTCTTAGCTGTTTCCTTGTTAAGGGAAATAGTCTTGTAACTTAAAGTATCCATTTCTGAATTAAAAATTTTACTACTAAAAAACGTTTTTATTTAAAATAATGTATACATCTGCACGAGCGATTCACTAACCACGATGCCTGGCCAAAGACACCGCTATTAACACTCCCGTGCTGGGGAGCCTAAGACTCTCCCCGAATAATCGGACTGCAAAGGTACGAAGATTCTGCCGAACGGCGAAGACAGAATGGGGGCAAAAGCCGCTGATTTAATATTATTTAGCTGATTTTAGGTTTTTTAACGCTAATTTTTACCAACTAACGATGCTATGTCATGATAACGGCACATCGATGTTACTCGATTTCATCTCTCGTTCAGTCCCCTCTAAGATACGAAAAAACGTGTGTCAGACAGGATGGAAACTGCCCTTATTCATCAATAGCTATGGTGTTATTCGCCTGGAGCTATGGAGTTATCCATCGGGAGCTATGGAGTTATCCATCTAAAGCAATGATGTTATACGCCATTAGCATAACTCCTATCAAGTAATATATGATATATTGCAAAGTAATATATGATATATTGCTTGGTAATATATGATATATTGGTCAGTAATATATGATATATTGCTCGGTAATATATGATATATTACTTTATAATAAATGATATATTACTTTATCAAAGCAATGCTTTGGATGCATCAGACGATGTCTTTCGGCTTATAAAAAGAGAGTTTTTGAAGGACGAGGGCAAGCAAAAAGACATGAAAGGTGCTGTTTTATATATAAGAAAGGTGTCGCTTTATATATATGAAAGGTGTCGCTTTATATATAAGAAAGGTGCTGCTATATATATAAATAAGGTGTACCACCTCAGCGAATGTGCACGGGGATTTAATAAAAAAAGAATAAATTCTTTTGCCGTGTGCAGACTTTTCGCTATCTTTGCAACGTAAACCTCGCAGGCCTGCCCACACTCGACTATTGATGCCTTGACATCGTCGAGTTTGCTTCATCACGGCCTTGCGAACCATTTCGATTATTCTAACCAAAAATAAAAAGAAAGACTCATGAGAAAAATCTTGCTGATGGCCGCCCTTGTCGGGCTGGCAATGAATGCCGATGCAGCGAAGGTGAAGAAAGCCCGCGTTGCAAAGAAGGCACCAGTGGAGACCGTAGCCCGCGTGGCTGCACCCTCCATGACCGAAATCGACGACATGGACGTGAACAACGTGAACCGTCTGCCCGTCCACACCACGTTCTTTGCCTATGAGAACGAGGCGTTGGCCCTGAAGGGCGATATGACGAAGTCGTCGCGCTTCCTCTCGCTGCATGGCAACTGGAAGTTCAACTGGGTTGCCAACCGCGATGAGCGGCCTGCCGATTTCTACAAAGTAGACCTCGACGACTCAAAGTGGGGAACGATGCCTGTGCCCGGCATGTGGGAGCTGAACGGCTATGGCGATGCCGAGTACGTGAACTCGGGCTTCGCTTGGCGTGGACACTTCGACAAAAAGCCGCCCTACTCGCCCGTGAAGGACAACCATGTGGGCTCCTACCGCCGCACGTTCACGATTCCTGCCGACTGGGCTGGCAAGCAGGTTGTGGCTCGCTTCGGCTCGGTGACGTCGTGTATCTATCTTTATGTGAATGGCCAGTTCGTCGGCTATAGCGAGGATTCAAAGGTGGCAACGGAGTTCGACATCACCCCGTTCGTGAAGCCGGGTGAGGAGAACCTCATTGCCTTCCAGGTGTTCCGCTGGTGCGACGGCTCGTGGTGCGAGGACCAGGACTTCTGGCGCTTGAGCGGTGTGGCTCGCGACTCGTATCTCTTTGCCCGCGATAAGGACACCCATATCGACGACTTGCGCATTACAAATGGATTAGATGAAGACAACACCACTGGAACGTTGGACCTTAATATAAAGGTATCGCAATCAATTGACAACGTAGGAGTAGAATGCTGGCTCCTCGATGCAAAAGGCAATGTAGTAGCACCCGTTATGAAAACGCTATACAAGAATGCCGACCCGAACGACAAGAGCAGCTATACTCTTAAGTTAGAAGTTCCTAATTGCAAGCCATGGACTGCAGAGACACCTTATTTATATACTTTAGTAACGACGATTTTCAACAAAGACAATAAGGGTAAATCTGCAAAACTATCAGCTGCGCCCATCGTCAAGCAGCAGCCCGTGGAGGTCATCACGCAGAAGGTGGGCTTCCGCCGCATTGAAATCAAGAACGCACAACTGCTGGTAAACGGCAAGCCCGTGCTCATCAAGGGTGCCGACCGTCACGAGCTGGATCCCGATGGTGGCTATGTGGTCTCACGTGAGCGCATGATTCAGGACATCCAAATCATGAAGCGTCTGAACATCAACGCCGTGCGCACTTGTCACTATCCCGACGATCCCGTGTGGTACGACCTGTGCGACGAATACGGTATCTACATGACCGCCGAGGCCAATCAGGAAAGCCACGGCTTCGGCTATGGTCCCGAGTCCGACGCTAAGAAGCCGCTCTTCGCCAAGCAGATTCTGGAGCGCAACCAGAATAACGTGCGCTCGCACTTCAATCATCCCGCCATCATCGTTTGGTCGCTGGGCAACGAGACCGTGAACGGTCCGAACTTCGAAGCCGCCTACGACTGGGTGAAGGCTGAGGACAAGAGCCGTCCCTGCCAGTGGGAACAGGCTCATCGCGAAGGCCGCAACACCGATATCTTCTGTCCAATGTACTACACGCCTTGGTCTTGCGAGGCCTATTGCAAGGATGACAACTTCCAGAAGCCGCTCATCCAGTGTGAGTACAACCACACGATGGGTAACTCCTCCGGTGGTTTGAAGGAGTATTGGGAGCTTGTGCGCAAGTACCCGAAGTACCAGGGTGGCTACATTTGGGACTATGTCGATCAGGCCCTGCACCGCAAGCCCAATGCCAAGATGCTCACCGCATCGCTGGCCGAGCTGAACCGCGTGGCTGAGCTGTCGTATCCTGAACTGAATAAGATTCATTACACCTATGGTGGCGACTACAACCGCTATGACCCCTCTGACAATAACTTCAACTGCAATGGTATCATCGGTCCCGACCGCCAGTTGAATCCGCACGCTTATGAAGTGGCTTACCAGTATCAGAACATCTGGGCAAAGGCACAAGGCAAACTCGCCGAGACAAAGACTGTGGAGGTATACAACGAGAACTTCTTCCGCTCGCTCGACAACTACGCCTTGCAGTGGCAGCTCTTGGCTGATGGCAAGGAAGTGCAGAAGGGTACAATTGATCGTCTCGACGTTGCTCCGCAGGCAACAAAGGCCTACCAGATTCCATTCTCTACCGATGGCATCGAGGATAGCGAAGCAGAGATTCTGCTGAATGTATGCTTCACGCTGAAGCAGGCTGAGCCGCTGCTGAAGGCCGGACAGGCCGTGGCTTATGCCCAGCTGCCCATCCGCAAGTATGGTCATGGCTGCTGCGACTTCGAGGAGCAGACCGTGCAGACTCCTAAGTCGAAGATTAAGATCACCGACAAGAAGGGCACCGACGAGATCACCGTCGCCAACGCAAACTTCACCGTGAAGTTCGATCGCCAGACGGGTCTGCTGAAGCAGTACACTGTGCTGGGCAACGATCTGCTGGGCGAGGGTGGCACGCTGCGTCCAAACTTCTGGCGTGCTGTCACCGATAACGATATGGGTGCCGGTCTGCAGCGCAGCATGCGTGCCTGGAAGAATCCCGAGATGACTCTCACCTCGCTCACCGCCGAAAAGGCCAAGAAGCAGAATCAGGTGACGGTGAAGGCTACCTACGACATGCCGGGCGTGCAGGCTCAGCTCATGATGGCTTACGTCATCATCGAGGGCGGCGCCATCCACGTGTTCGAGAAGATGACCACCACGAAGGATGCCAAGGTCAGCGATATGTTCCGCTATGGTCTGGTCATCGACATGCCTTACCAAAGCGATCAGAGCGAGTACTACGGCCGTGGTCCGATTGAGAACTACAGCGACCGTATGGAATGCATGCCCGTTGGCCTGAACAAGCAGACCGCCGATGAGCAGTTCTTCCCCTACATCCGTCCGCAGGAGACTGGCACGAAGACCGACATTCGTTGGTGGCGCCAGACCAACCCGAGCGGCTTCGGACTGCGCTTCCAGTCGTGCGATCCGTTCACGGCTTCAGCCCTGCACTATAACATCATGGACCTCGACGAGGGCATGGACAAAGACCAGCGCCACTCGCCCGACGTGCCGAAGTCGAAGTACACCGAACTCTCGCTCGACATGGTGCAGACCGGTGTGGGCGGCATCAACTCATGGAACCGCGACGCTCAGGCCCTGCCGCAGTATCGCGTAAAGTATGAGGATCGTCTGTTCAAGGTGTGGCTGATTCCTGTGAAGTAAAATGAAAAAAGCAATTGTTGTAGGCGGTAGCAATGGCATCGGACTTGCCATTGCTACCTGCCTTGCTGAGGAATAAAGGCTGTCATTAGAATGAAAGCACCAGAAATTGATCAAGCGGCACTCCGCCAGCGTTTCAACCCCGATGGCTCTCTTTTGCGCCGTCAGCAGATGCGTATGCTCGAACTGCTGATAGAGGTAGACCGCATTTGCAAAAAGCATAACATCAAGTACTGGCTAGGCAGCGGAACTCTTATCGGTGCTGCACGCCACAAAGGCTTCATCCCATGGGACGACGACCTAGATATCGAAATGCTTTGGGACGACTACAAGCATCTGATGAAGGTGCTTCCTGACGAATTGCCCGAGACAATGGCGCTGCAGACCACAGAGACCGACCCAAACTACTTTTTCTTCTATGCGAAGGTGCGCGACAGGCGCTCCCATTTAGAAGAGCAAAACCAATACGACCGTGTTTGGCGCGAACAAGGCATCTATATCGATATATTCCCGTTCCATCGGCAACCGCTATGGATTCATTTGCTCTCCGAGAAGGCGCAAGGACATGTATATTCAATCATGAACAAGGAGTTGAAGAAGTCAAGGAAGCCAAAGAAGTTAAAGGACGACAGTTTCCTCAACTCCCCGCTGTATATGAAGAAAGTTCGCTTCATCACCCGCTTCAACGAGAAGGTTTTCTTCCCTCTGCTGCGTTTTCTCTGTAAGTTCTCAAGTGCCCACATGACCGACGGATTGGGTATTCCCTATCACAAGCCACGCCGCATGGAAGACACGTTTCCACTCTCGGAGATGGAGTTCGAAGGGCATATGTTCCCTGTGCCACACGACACACATGCCGCCCTCACTCTAATATACGGCGATTACATGCAGTTGCCCGATATTGATAAGATAAACCTACACGTAGGGAAACTTACTATTGACGATTAAATCCTTGAACCGCGCCATAGGCGCATTGAACGGCCGAAGGCCACTTGAACTTTTGAACGTCGCGCAGCGACATTTGAACTGCGCCATTGGCGCATTGAACGGCCGAAGGCCACTTGAACTTTTGAACGGCCCGAAGGGCTTTTGAACCGCGCCGCAGGCGCATTACTATGCCAGAGACCCTGAAAGAAAAAACTGCAAAAGGACTGTTCTGGGGCGGTCTAAGCAGCACGGTGCAGCAACTGCTTGGCATCGTGTTCGGCATCATCTTGGCCCGTCGCCTCAACCAGTCGGACTTTGGCATGATTGCCATGATCACCATCTTTCAACTCATTGGCAACGATCTGCAGAACAGCGGTTTTAAGGTTGCATTGGCCAATCTCAGACAGCCCACCGACCGCGACTACAACTCCGTGTTCTGGTTCAACATCCTCATGGGTGGTACTCTCTATGTACTGCTCTTTTTCCTGGCTCCATTCATCGCCGATTTCTACCACATCCCCTCGCTCACACCGTTGGCACGCTATGCATTCCTGAGCATCGTCTTTGCCAGCTTCGGAACGGCACAATCGGCATGGCTCTTCAAGAACCTGCATGCAAAACAACAGGCCAAGGCAGGCATGATGGCCGTACTCATCTCGAGTAGCGTGGCAGTAGTGATGGCCTATATGGGCTTTGCCTACTGGGCACTAGCCACGCAGACCAACCTATACATCCTGCTCTGCACCGCGCTCTACTGGCACTACAGCCCGTGGCGACCGACCGTTCGAAGTTCAAAGTCCAATGTTCAAAGTTCAAAGGCTGCCACGCAGCGTTCAAGAATTTTCAATTTTCAATTTTCAATTTTCAATTTTGAAGTTCTTCGTCCTGCCTTGCGCATGTTCCGCTTCAGCGTGAAACTTCTCATTTCGCAAGTACTCACCGACATTAACAATAACGTCCTGAATATTCTGCTCGGACGCTTCTACGGTCGTCACGACACAGGCAACTACAACCAAGCTTTCCAGTGGAGCACGAAGGGATCGAACATCATCCAGAGCATGGTGCAGCAGGTAGCGCAACCCGTCCTCGTCAGCATCGACAACGAACACGAGCGACAGCTGCACGTGCTGCGAAAGATGATGCGCTTCGCCGCCTTCTTGTCATTCCCCTTATTGTTCGGTTTGTCGCTGGTTAGCCACGAGTTCATCGTCACTCTGTTGGGTGAGAAATGGGCTCAGAGCGCTCTCTATCTGCGTTTACTCGCCATCTCCAGTGCCTTTCTGCCACTCTCCACGCTTCTTGCCAATGTCGTCATCACCAAGGGCCGCAGCAACATCTTCATGTATGTCAACCTCGCCCTCGCCATCTGCCAGACAACGACTATGCTCACCATTTACCACTTCAAAGTTTCTTGTTTCAAGTTTCTAGAACCCTTCTCAACCCTTCTCAACCCTTCTCAACACCTCCACCTCTTACCTCTCAACTCTCAACTCCTGACCATGGTCCTTGCCTTCGTTGCACTCACCATCCTCTGGTTCTTCATCTGGGCCTACTTCGCACGGCGACTGGCTGGCTATCGCTTCACCATGCTCCTGCGCGATGTATTACCCTTCCTCCTAGCAGCCACTGCTGTTATGCTTACAACAAGCTTCATCTCCACTTGTATTATTCCCTCCACCCTTTTGGGGGGAGTCGGAGGGGGGCTTCTCCTACTTATTGCCCGCATCCTCCTCGCTGCCCTACTCTACTACGCCCTCATGCGTCTCTTCCGTGTCCAGATTCTCAACGAATGCCTGCAGTTCTTCAATCGCAGAAAGTCAAACAAGTATGAGTAAAAATAGCCATATCATTATGAATAACAATATTGTAAAATTCGACGATGTTCAAAAACACATCGTTCAAATCAAAGGCAAGGATGTTATCCTCGATTATGCAGTTGCAGAATTGTATGGAGTACAAACCAAAGAGATCAACCAAGCTGTAAGAAACAATCCGCGGAAATTTCCTAAAGGATACGTGTTTCAGATTGATAATAAAGAACTTGCAGATTTGCGGTCAAAATTTTTGACCACAAATCACCCGCACTCTCAACTCTCTCAACTGACTCTAAACTCTCAACTCTAAACCCTCAACCCTCCGCTCGGCCCGTAGGGACGCTTTCGTAGCAAAGCGGAGAAAGAACTCTCAACTAAATATGCCTCCTGCCAAGACCGATATTGCGGTGTTGATGCTTTTCTTCACCCGCTCCGACACCCTCCAACTTGTGTTCAACGAAGTACGCAAGGCGCGTCCCTCGCGATTGTTCCTCTATCAGGATGGTCCGCGTGGGCCACAGGACATACCTGACATTGAGGCTTGCCGGCAGATTGTCAGCGACGAGCAGATTGACTGGGAGTGCGACGTGCAGCGCCGGTATCTTGACCATAACCAAGGCTGCGACCCCTCGGGATTTCTCTCCCACCAATGGGCATTCTCTATGGCCGATAAGGTAATAGTGCTTGAAGACGATGTTGTCCCTTCGCAATCGTTCTTCCCGTTCTGCAAGGAAATGCTTGACCGCTACGAACACGATGAACGAATCACGATGATTTGCGGTTTCAACACCGATGAGGTAACACCCGACATCGATGACGACTATTTCTTCACCTCGTTCATGAGTATCTGGGGATGGGCATCATGGCGACGAGTTGCCCAGCGTTGGGATTCGGAATACACTTTTATGCGCGACAAACAGGCCATGCGGCAACTGCAGGCGCTGGCCCGCAAGCGCCACTTGCGCAACACAATGCTGAAGATGTTCAGCGACCATAGCCAAAGTGGGAAACCCTACTTCGAAACCATCTACTGGGCCGACCTGCTGCTCAACTCCGGCCTTTGCATCATGCCGACGAAGAACCTCGTCAACAACGTAGGACTCACGGCCGACAGCACCCATTTCTCTGCCGAGTTGCAGACCATGCCTCGTCGTCTGCGCCGCATCTTCACCATGCCTCGCTACGAGTTGCAGTTCCCCCTCCGCCACCCACGCTATGTCGTTGAGCACGTCGACTACCTCGACCGCCGCTATAAAACCATGGGATGGAATCACCCCTGGACCAAGATCCAATACTCCCTCGAAGAACTCTGGCTCAACCTACGTCGTGGCAACTTCCGCCACATCGGCCGTTCTCTGACCCGCCGCATCCGCAAGTGGACGGGACGCGACCGCCACCAATAATGCCATACGGGCGTTCAAAAGCTGCTGCACAGCGTTCAAAGTTCTTTCTCCGTTATCACTACGAAAGCGGCAGAGCCGAGTGCAAAAGTCGCTGTTCGACGTTCTTTCTCCTTTGTCGCTACGAAAGCGGAGAAAGAACGAGTCACTTTCGCAATAAAATGGAGAAAGAAAGTGAAAAAGACAACTCACAAACTACCTTAAGGAATTTATTTTCACTTCCACTTCCACCAAATCTTCTGAAACACCTTCATTTATAGGCATTTTTAGCAGTGGAAGAGAACATTTTCTCTTCCACCTCTCTTCCACTCTTTTCAAAAGCACTATTTTCGGCCCCAAAGCATTGACTTTTGAGCCTTAAAGCATTGACTTTAGGGGCTCAATGCATTGACTTTAGAAGCCCAAAGCATTGACTTTAGAGGCTCAAAGCATTGACTTTAGAAGCTCAAAGCATTGACTTTAGAGGCTCAAAGCATTGCTCCTGAGGTTACAAAGCATTGATCCAGAAGGTACAGAGCATAGCTCTTATGAATGAAAAAGGTGGAAGAGGAGTGGAAGAGAAAAATTCTCTTCCACCTTCTGAAACTATAATAAACAAAGGTAATTTGAGAGATTTGGTGGAAGTGGAAGTGAAAAAGAAAAAAAATATTCTGCTTTCAAAAGATTTCCGATTCATTCAGGAGACTATATATCTATTGGCACAAAGACTGATGGAGAAAGACCTCCTAAGGGGACGCACTGCAGCCCGAAATACTAATTCATCTGTTTGATCGGCGGTGGAATCCTTAATCTTTCAAGCATCCTATAGGAATTACATATACACCGTCTTTCCTCTGATATGCATACTGGCCCACGGCGACGATAACCGCCATGAATGATGGAGGTGGCATTCTATCCGTATCGATATTGTTGGCAAGCGCTGTCAGGCTGGTTGCACCATCGTTGATGAGCTTTTCGCCTCCTAACTTTACTTCAAGAAGTGCATAGCTGCCGTTACGCCTATGGAGAACGGTGTCACATTCAAGACCATCGCTGTCTCTATAATGATAGAGCGAGCCATCTAATGCCTCAGCGTAAACGCGGAGGTCGCGTACTGCCAAATCCTCGAAGAAGAGGCCAAACGTGTCTAAATCATTTATAAGGTCTTGGGGGCCGAGTCCTAAAACGGCCGTTCCTATGCTTGGGTCTACAAAATGGCGTGTGTCGCTGGTTCTGATAGCGGCCTTGCTACGTAGATTAGGATTCCATGCCGTAAGATCTTCTATGACAAATAGTTTTTTCAATGCTTTGATGTAATCGGCCACCGTGTCTTCGTCGAGTGTACTTGCATCGTTGGAGAGCATGTCCTTGCGTATGGTGGCATATGAAACCTGCTGTGAGATGTTTCTTGCATAGGAGCGTAGGAGTAGTTTTGTACGTTCGGGGTTTCGCTTCACCTTGTCCACACGCAGCATGTCTCGTTTCATGACGGAGTCAACATAGTCGAATGCTTGGTCGAGAGCAACATCCTTTGGTATCAATGTTGCCCAAGGCCATCCTCCCCGGCAGGTGAGAAATGCGATGTCGCTGATGCCTAGTTGGTTTTCTTGTATTCCTGGTGTTTGCCCGTTAAACAAGTCGCTTAAACTGATAGTGCCTGTAGATTCTCCTGATTCATACAAACTCATGGGTCGCATCATGATATGGGCGAACCGGCCGGTGCCGCTATGAATAGTTTCGTCGGCATCGGGGAGTACAGAAGAGCCCGTTAGGATAAACTGCGACGGCTCGCCACGTTTATCCACCTCGCTACGTATGGAGTCCCAAATTGGAGGCAAGGCCTGCCACTCGTCTATCAGGCGAGGAGTTGCACCTTCGAGAAGTGACTTTGGACTGATTTCTATCATCTGCGTGCTTTGCTTCAGCACAGACGCGTCTCCAAGGTCTAATATGCTTTTCGCCAGCTGTTTGGCTGTGGTAGTCTTGCCACACCATTTCGGACCTTCAATCAATACAGCTCCCTTTCCAAGAACCTTGCGTTCCAGGATTCTGTCTGCTATTCGCTTTTTGTACTCTGCCATATCGTTCTGTTTTGGGTACAAAAGTACAACATTTGTTTCAATTAACCAAAGAAAATACAGACTTTTCGGTTGTTTGTGGAAGATTTGTTCGGTGATTTGAGGGAATTCTGTTCGGTTATTTGTGAAGGATTTGTTCGGTGATTTGTGAAAATGGTCGTCGCTTTGCTCCTCAAAACAATAAGTGGGTGTGTCAAAATAGAGCAAGGAGTTCATTTGTTGTCCCCTCCTTCGGGAAGGAGGGGTTAGGGGTGGCGAAGCGCGAGGAGGGAGCGATGAGGGGAGCGCAGCGACGGGGGAAGCGATAAATAATGCTCGACCTTTCCTAAATATTTAATTTATAATAGGTTATATCATTATTCTTCTCTACCACCCCGCACCCCTCCTCCCAGGAGGAGGGGACTACTGGCTGCGTCTTTTCATCCATTGTTTCATTTTGACACACCCTCTTTCGATGATGGAAGAATCATAGCACTCCATCCTTAAGTTTATTTGTCATTGTAATGCCCCTCCAATTCTAACACAAGAACCGTAACAACATCATCATAGATATCATAGATGATACGGTCTTGTCCTGACAACCTTCGGGAATAAGTGATGTCGTTGCCGCCTTTCAAGGCTTCAGGATGTCCTGTACCTGTCCTTGGATGCTCTGCTAACTCTGGTAACAACTTATAGAGTTTCTTGAAGGAGTTGGGATTAGACTTCTTCCATTTCTTAACAACCTTCTCTGCATCCTCAGAGAATTCTATGCGATAGCTCATAGTTCATCCATCCATTTCTGGGCAGCTGCCGCATCCTCGAACTTTCGAGTTTTTCCTTCCCGAAATTCGCGTCTAGCTTTCTCAATTTTTGCAGCCATCTGCGGAGTGATGGAAAGATCATCATCGTCCATTAGGATAATGGCATAACGTTTTTTGGTGCCACGATTGATGAAGACAAACTCACCAGCATCAACACGGTCTAACGAACTAGCCATGTTATTTCTGAAATCTGATAATGATAGTGCTGTCATAAACTAATTATATTGATGATTCGACTGCAAAGATAGTTGTTTTATTTGATTCCGCAAAATATTTACGTACATTTTTATGTACATTTCACATCTTGGCAAACAAAATAATCGCCACCGTTCCCATCACAGGAACAGTGGCGATTTCGATGATGGAAAAACATTGCAGCTATGCTGCTAATATCATACTCAATTTGGTCTGCTCAATATGGTATTCACGAGTGCCGTCACGTCAGCAATAGTGATATCGCCATCACCATTTACATCAGCATTCTCTATGCTAAACGTATCCACTTCCTTTCCTAAGATATGGTTTACAAGCATCGCCACATCGTCAAAGGCTACTTCCCCATCCTGGTTTACATCACCTAGCAACTGATGCCGTGACAAGATTGCATGTAAGCCTCCAAGCGCATTAATCTTTCCATTACCAAAGTGCGACTGTCCGGCCTCATTCAAGGTAAAAGCGTCCTGGATGGCCGTTTCTTTCATCAACCGCTTTACATCAGCTACCGACAACGTAGGATCAGCCTGCAACCACAACGCAACTATACCCGCTACGCATGGGGCTGCCATCGACGTGCCAGACATGTTGCCGTATGGATTTTTAACGTCATCGTTTATTCGCACGTGACTAACCGAGGCGTTGCTATCGTCTGTATATGTGCTGCTATAGTGGTTGACAGCTGATACGATTGTAGCACCAGGAGCAGAAATAGTCGGCTCCATCCGCCCTGTTGGACCATAGCCTTCAACCGTATAACTTGAGAAAGGCGCGTAATTCCCCAGTTCATGAGAAGGTCGCAAATATTCCACCCCATTATGGTCAGTTATCGCATTCCGTGTCACATAGGCTCCCACCAAAATCAGACTATCTGTTCCTGCCCGGTCGTTTGAACAGCAAAGATTACTGCCATCAATGAAATTGTAATCTGCAATCTCAGTATTTCCCATAAAATATCCCCCCGAACTTGACCAGCAGTCTATCATAGTTGCCCTGGTACCAGTAGGATAAAATGAAAACGCAATAGCATATTGTGAATTGTAGTAATTATCTACTTTCTCATATTTCGTAGTTTTCACTTTACTCATATTGATCAATGCCTGATACTTATTGTTATAAGAATCCTTTGCTATCGATATGCTAAAATATCCATCAGAAGCGATATCATAGAAAGTGCCAAAGGTTGTAGAGGTCCCACTGCCACGTGTGTATGTACTAATGTTGCTACTTCTTGTAATTTCATTTGAAGTCCATACCACCTTGTTTGTGGTTTTATCTATTACCATTACCCTTGCTGCTATTGCCGTATTGGGTGTTCTTGCCCAGGCCGAGGCATAGCAATCATAATAATAGTTTCCGTCAGCATTACTGTAATAGTGACTATTGAACACCGATTGAAGAGGGCTGTTTTTCGATGCGTGGCCAGAGAGATACATTCCTCCAACGTCAGAATGATCTGCATCATTGCCTCCGGAGTTAATCAGAATATGTCCGGGGCCTGCCAACTGGTTACATGCTTCCTGCAAATAGCCGGTTCCATCGTGTGCTCCCGTCTGTGAACCAAAACTCATGTTAATGACACAAGGTTTACCTACCGCATCAGCATAATCACATATATATTTTACGCCATTTACAAGATTTGTAGATGTTGAGCTTGAGCCGACTCCGCAAAGCATCAAATCAGCCTCAGGCGCCATACCACCATAGGTTACCCCCTTGATCTCCACTGTTGATCCACCAGCGATGCTACTGGTGTGTGTGCCGTGATCAGAACCCTGATAGTCGGTTGTCAATGAGGAAATTTCTGACGGACCATACGCCTTAAGACCGTCGCCATAATAGCCTCCCACTGAATATGCCTTTACAATTCGTGTGTTTCCATCCTTATCTTTGAATGCCTGATGGTTGAAGTCTATGCCAGTGTCGATGATGCCCAAGATTACACCTTTTCCTGTATATTCCTGTTGAAGTCCTAACCGACGAGCTTCATCTGTCAAGTTCAACGCATCGTTCACCTTCGTTGTCTCGCGTGCCTGGTCGGTCTCGACATCGGCAACTGTTGACACGCTGACCTCTTGAACTCCTTCAATGGAAGCCACTGCCTCCAGCTTATCTACGGGAATACGAGCTGTTACGAACCCGTTGAAACGATTCTCAACGACTACTCCCAACGCTGACAAAGCATCTATGGAAGCGTCATCAACCTTAATGAAAGCAGATACATATTCTGCTCCATCTACCATCTGTGCCTCTGCCAGCAATGGTTTCCTGACAAACAAAGGCATTTCGAGATTCGGTTCTTCTCTCACACGCATAGGCGCTTTCCCTCCAGCCTCCTTCTGCTGGGCTCGCTTCTGCATGAACATCTTCGTCGTTGCCGATAGTTTATCATTACTTTGAGCCGACAAATGCGACACAAAACAACATAAAAGTAGAAATAGAAACAATTTTTTCATATTACATTTAAGATTTCTTTTTCATGAAAAGGCCCCCATGGAAGAGAGTTCCACGGGGGTCTTCTTATCATCGTTTTCTATTGTCTTAGGGGATTAATCATCCCAACCATCCCAGAGGTTGCCTGACTTGGCATCGGGAGTGTCATCGGCATCACCATCACTCTCAAATAACCAATTTGTATCATCTTGATCTGTTACAGTAGCAGTTTGACCAACACTATTCAATGGGAGTTGCATTACCTCTGCAAACGTGCATTCAACTTCTGTCTCAGGTCTTACATATATCTTTTTCATATCCGTATCCTCCTTTTTTACTTCTTAACAACTTTCTTACCATTCACAATATAGAGTCCCTGAGGAAGTTCGCTCTGGTCGATATCGAGTTTGCGTCCTTGCAAATCGTAGATTCCAGCAATATTGATTCGCTTTTCTATTCCGTCAATATTATCAACCTCATCATCGATGAAGAAGCGAGAGCTCTTCGAAGGAGCCATCGTTGCGTCAATTCTAACGCCATCCATGTTAATCGTCCAGTAGCAGCGGCAAATACCTACTGTTGCAGCGTCCGTGGCATTTGGCACGCGATAGAATCTTGCCACTTCGTCGGGATCATAGGTGACAGCACCACTTTCGTCATCCACGGTCTTATTCTTATACATGAAGTAGAAGTCCCAAGGAAGCATAGTATATGGCACATACTTTCCCTTCATCGTTATAACGGCACCGTCTTCAGCTGTAACTGATGTCCCGTGTTCCTTTGTAGACTCTTCGCGGAACCACTGGGAAACCTGTTGATCAGCAGTGTAGAGAGGATATGTCGTCTGCTCACCAGCGCAAATCATCACAGGAGTACCTGCAGGAATGTCATCACCACCTATCAGCTTAAAGACAATGTTATACAATTGAACGGTCTTACCTGTGCCCTGCTCTTTACCAACTGTAACAGTATGCTCAGCATCAGGATCCATTACAGCCACACGAGTATTCGCACCGAAGATAGACTTATAGCCTGTAACCTTATAGGGGAAGATGGCTGTCACCCACTTAGCAGGGAAGACGCGTCTCTCAATAGGAATGGTTGTCAGTTCGTTACCATAGTTGAAGGTTACACCTGCAGCATCAGCAGTCTTGGTTTCTCCATAATGAGTCGAACCACCTTCATCAATCATTTCCCAGCTGTTTTGATTTTGATACGACTGAAGATGTTGTTCTGCTACATAGAATTTGCAATTTGCCACGTGACCTGCACAGAAAATAGTATTTTCACCGAATGTCTTTTCGGTGCTATTTACATTTGCAGCGAGTGCAGATGCAGGACCTAACAAATATACAGACTCCAGATTTTCACAACCATGGAAGCATGCACCATCAATCGTTTGCACACTTGCTGGGATGGTTAAAGTCTTTAGAGACTGAGATCCGCAGAGGAAGTGTGAACCAATTTTTGTAAGAGTGTTCGGGAGTCTTATGTTTATTAAAG
>Ga0256404_1005892_pt1 | contig 20991 bp, 22 predicted proteins | sample RumenRJG_01DNA_FD_185990 | JGI IMG/M metagenome (GOLD analysis project Ga0256404, IMG submission 185990) | Bovine rumen microbial communities from Lethbridge, Alberta, Canada - RJG_01 | ecosystem: Host-associated > Mammals > Digestive system > Stomach > Rumen | place: Canada: Alberta | collected...
TACGGAGCCCGTGAAGAAAATGAACGATGCTTATAAAGCTTTCAAGATACAGTGCCCGCCATCGATAAAACGATAAGCGGACACAAAATGTAGACTAAAAAACTTTCGGGAACTCAGGATAAGTGTCTATCAGCACCTTTCCCACAAGCAGATTGCCTGTTTTTTCCATGTAGACCTCATCTCTTGGAATACACTTTTCCTCGTAATCCCAGCAGAATTTTTCAAGAGCTTCAAACCATTCTTTACTGCCCTTTATGCTGTTTCTACTGTCATTTTTGCTGACTTCATGTATGCTGTACTTTTTGTCATCCCAATCCTCGTACAAAAGCCTTGTAAAAAGCTGCTCCATAGTCATCTGTTTTATGCCGTACACATCAAGCTCCGGAAGCACGCTTGTAATATAGTTCAACAAAATATGGTTACTGCCTATAATGTAGAAATCCTCCGGTCGGAAATCATCAGCATAATTATATAAAATGTACGATATCCTGTGCATTGCAACTGTTGTCTTTCCTGAGCCTGCAACTCCCTGCACAATGATATTCGTCTTTGGCGAACGGCGGATAATAAGGTTTTGCTCCTTTTGGATTGTCGCGATAATCTCTCCGAGCACTGCCTTTTTATTCTTAGCCAGATACTTTGTCAGAAGCTCATCATTTGCTACGACATCTGAATCAAAAAAGTCGATGAGCTTATCCTCTGCAATCTCATAGGTGCGCTTTCTGTTTAAATCAATCTCAAAAGTACCCTCTGATCTCACCGTGTACTTACATGGTCCAAGACTGCTCTCATAATATACGGATGCAATCGGTGCTCTCCAGTCAATGACCACAGGCTCTGATGCATTCTTTGCAATACCGACTCTGCCTATATAGTAGGACTCCTGTGACTTCTGACGCGGATCCTTAAAATCTATTCTGCCAAAATACGGCTTTTTCCGAGCCTTTTCACATCTTACGATATTTCTCTCGTTCTCATGAAGCTGCGCTGTCGCATTGTTCCACAGGGCCAGTCCCTCCTTGTCCTGTGCCTCGTAGACATCTCTTAAATCCTCTAAATCATCTGTCAGCTTTTTTACCGATTCCTTTGCACGGTCCAGATTATCCTGTGCAATCCCTATGATATTTTGAAGCTGTCTCTGCTCGTCTTTTAATGAAATTCCCGGTAAATCATTTTCTGTGCCCATCATGCCTCCACGACTTATATATGCAGTGATTATACTATACTTTTAATCTCATCTATCCTGTCAACACAGGCAAAAAGCATCTTTTTCAGCTCCTCATCAGGCTGTGTCAAATCCGGCACCATGACAACCTTACAGCCTGCAGAATATGCACTTTTGACACCATTTGGCGAATCCTCTACCGCCATGCACTCCTCAGGTGCCAGCTTAAGCTCGCTGCATGCAAACTCATACACATCAGGTGCCGGCTTTCCATGCTCCACCATAGGTGCACAGATGATCTTGTCAAAATATCCGTAGAGCCCTATCTTTTTAAGATATTTCTCAGCTCTTTCTATATCATTCGCTGTGGAAATTGCTCTGTGAATGCCTTTTTCCTTCAAATATGTAAGTATCTCAATTGCACCGGGCTTAAGCTCAATACCCACCTTTTCCAGATGCTCCTCCATGATTTTTCTCCGATATGCCCTGATTTTATTATAATCCATATCCGGATCATGAAACATATCCTTAAGATGCTGCGGTGCATACGGCTGCCCGAGGCTTCGCATTGAAAGCGCCTGCTCATCCGTCATCTCGTAGCCGAATTGCTTAAGTGCCATCGGCCAGAAAATACGATAATATTTCTCCGTATCTATGAGTGTTCCATCCATGTCAAATATTACTGCTTTTACCATTTGTTCTCCTTACGTTCTGTCAGGCTTTACTATGCTTCACCTGTTAATTTTACCACGGTCATATCATGATGCATGGCCTTTATCACCGGGCCAAACATGTCCTTTGTCTTTATCCTGAGGCTGGAGGTATTTATGCATGGATGACATCCAACCCACTCACCTTTTAGCACATCCTCATCCACCAGAAGCCTGACCGCATTGTCATGGTCGTTCATCAGTCCCATCACACTGACTGAGCCCGGTGTGATATCCAGATATTTTTCCATATCCTGCGGACTTGCAAACGAAAGTCTCGCACTGCCTATCTGATGCGAGAGCTCTTTTGTCTTAAAGGTCTTGTCTCCCGGTATCATGAGCAGGTAAAAATCAGTTTTCTGGCGGTTGCACAGAAAAAGATTCTTGCAGATTGTTGCGCCGAGTGTCTTGTCAATCTCCTCACAAACCTCCATCGTAAATGCCGCTTCGTGGTCTATTCTCTGATATTCGATTCCCAGTTTGTCCAAAAAATCGTATGTACGAATTTCTTTATCCAGTCTGCCTGTGGTATCTGTCGGTCTTCCATTCTGTAATTGCATTTGTGCCTCCTGAAATTAATTATCGCAGCTGTGTTCAGCACCGTAACCGCTGCTATTATTCTCTTTTAATTGCTATAGCTATAGATTATACACCTCTTTTATGTATTCTAACAAGCCCCGGCATCCACTAATTACATCATCAAAGGTCGCATCAAAATCACCTGTATACCATGGATCCACTTATGTCAAGTAAAATCTAAAAAAATTTTCTTTTTGACTCATCATATCTTACCTTCCTTTTCGAGGTATTCCAGGAAGGCTGTACAACCAGTGACTACATCACGATAGGTTTGGTCAAATCGAGAATTATACCATGGATCTTGGCACTCAGATCCAACCAATCCTGCGTACTCAAGCATCAATGCTATTTTCTCGCCTTTCTTATGATTGGTCATTCGTTCCATGTTACGAATGTTCATATTATCCATACCGATAAGATAATCATAATAATCATAATCAGAAGCTTTAAGCTGAACTGCTCTTTTCCCTTCGCAACTTATCCCATGCTTAGCCAGTTCAGCCTTTGCAGGTGGATATACTGGATTACCCACACCATTCCAAATCTCTTCTGTACTAGTGGCAGCCGATGCAATTTCAAATTGATCGGCTATACCACGCTTTGATACCATATCTTTTAAAACAAACTCCGCCATTGGGGATCTGCAAATATTCCCATGACATACGAAAAGCACCTTAACCATGTCTTTTATTACTCCAATCCATCAAGTATTTTTTTGAAGAAAACATCATCCACATTAAAGACTATCTCAATTTCAGATTCACTATTACTGGCATCCTCTGTTTGGTCGGAACCCATACATACAGTTTAGATGTCCTCGTAGGAAGCAATCCCCTCTGCCTCATCCCCTAAAACAACCAATGAATCACCGTTATTTATTCCAAAGAGTTCTCTTGCTTTCTTTGGAATAACAACTTGTCCGCGGTCATTTATTTTGGTTGTTCCAAAAAAAAATTGATTTTTTTGTACCCTCAAATATCACTTCCCATTATACCTGCTATTGCAGTATATTGAAAGCAATATTTATGCTTGCAGAAGAAAGGAGTGTCTAAACAAAATATACGCCGGAGCAAAGGTCATAATCCTTTGCCCCAGCGTTAAGTATACCTTTGTTTCTACCTATTTTTCAATAGAACTGCTTCTCTTTCTTCTTGCTACTCTGATACCTGCAAGTGCAAGAGCAGATAATGCTAATAATAGTGACCAAAGTGTTACATTGCCGGCATCCCCAGTTTTTGGTGCCTCCACATTTGGCTTCTTGTCCTCCTTTGTATTTGCAGGAGTATTGGCATCCTCATTGCTCTGATTATTATCTCCACTGTTATTGTCGCCATTGTTGCCGCCATTATCACTATCTGGTATCTCAACCTTAATGGTACAGATAGCTGTATAGCTGCCGTCCTCTGTGGTTGCAGTGATGGTGCAGGTTCCATTTCCTACAGCCGCTACTTTTCCGTTTGCATCTACAGTAGCAACATTCGGGTCACTGGATGTCCAGATGACATTCTTGTTGACTGCATTATCCGGTGCAACAGTTGCCGTAAGCTGAACTGTCTCGCCACTGCCCGTCAGCGTTGCGCTATCGGCTGTCAGGGTAATTCCTGTTACAAGCTGGATATCAGTATAAGCAATTGCAAAGGTTGAGAACTTGTCTGTCTTGAATGAGAATTCGCCTGTTCCCCTGTCAAAGTCTCCACTAAGCACATCTACCTTGCTTTCGCCTGTTACTGCATCATAATGAAGTCTGATAATCTTGTATTCACGAACCATGGTTCTGTCGTGGTTCAGCAGTTCATCCGGTATCAAAATGGTTACCTGAATATCAATACCCGGCTCATGAATCTGTGTCTTATCTCCACCTTCAACCTGCTTGAATAAGTCAGCATCAAAATAAGTAATCATAGGATTTTCTCCCATAATCTTCTCTGCTTCCTTTGTTACCTCTTTCTTATCCTCAGCTGGAATACTGCTTTCGTCTGTCCTCTTTACATCTAGCCATACTCTTGCATCTGTTCCTGACTGAATTTGCTGTTTTTCAGCTTCCGTAAAGATAGCAGGTGCATCTAAAAGCTCTGACTTCTTGTTGTCAAGTGTTGCCTCATCAATCGGTGCATCCGGTTCTACCTCAGCGTCCTTATCCAGCTTTCCGTCATTTGGATTTTCCGGTTCTTCCGGTGTTCCTGTTGCAGGGATGGTTTCGTATTTCTTCTGACCACATCCGTCTCTGGTACAGATCGTTTCTCTCTTGCCATCTGTCGTAGCAGTAGCTTCCTTCACAATTGTCCACTCACCTGACCAGTCATGTCCAAGTGCTGCTACAGTCTCCTGTGCTACAAGTACTTCCTCACATACCGAACAGTGCTTTCCGGCTGTCTTTCCGGCTGTCGTACAGGTTGCTTCTACTGCTTCGTCCACTACCTCTGTGTGGCCTTTTGCTGCTACTTCTTTCTGTGCTACAAGTACTTCGTTACATACACTACAGTGCTTTCCTGCTGTTAGTCCTGTCTCGGTACAGGTTGCTTCTACTGCTTCGTCCACTACCTCTGTGTGTCCCTTTGCTGCTACTTCTTCCTGTGCCACAAGTACTTCCTTACATACCGAACAGTGCTTTCCGGCTGTTAGTCCTGTCTCGGTACAGGTTGCTTCTACTGCTTCGTCCACTACCTCTGTGTGTCCCTTTGCTGCTACTTCTTCCTGTGCCACAAGCACTTCATTACATACGGAACAGTGCTTTCCTGCGGTAAGTCCTGTCTCGGTACAGGTTGCGGCTATAGCCGCATCGGTTACGAGGGTATGATCCTCAATGGTCAGTGTTCCGTCTGTAATGGTAATATTATAGTTCGGATTTGAACCAACCGTTTCGGTTGCTGTAATATCATAGGTTCCAGCTGTCTCTCCGGCTGTTCTGGTAAATATAATTCCACTAATGCTGTCACCTTCTACGAGGATTCCTGTTATAACACTGTAACCGAAAGCTGGATCAGCCTTTCCGATATGCTTAGATGCATCATTCACTTTTATGGTAAGCGAAGCTGCCTGAATGCTTCCCGTGCTTTCTGCAGGATAGGTAATACTGTAGTTGGCTGCATTCGTGCCTGCTCCGGCTGTCACCTGTGCATTAGTGCTGTTAATTGTTACTGTCTTGCCTGTTCCGGCATTCTTGTTATCAAAGGTTCCGGTCAACCCTGTAATCGTAAGTGTCTGTCCTGTAATTCCGGTATCAACTGTCGCAGTCACTTCTGCGTCCGTTGTTCCGTTATAAGTCTTTGTGCTTACGGATACAACAGCTGTTACTGCCTTTGGAGAAATGGTAAATTCCTCTGTTACTGAGGTTTCCTCGTAGTTCTCATCCTGCGGATAAGTAACTCTTACCACATAATTTCCTGCATCCTTTGGTACTTCCTCTGTGAAGGAAGAATCCGGATTGCCCTTCTTCTTGTACTCCACCTTCGGTGTGCTGCCATTCTTAGAAGAAGGTGCTGCAGCTTCTGTCTGCTGTCCGTCGTACTCCTTAGAAAGCTTGTCCTTATTCGTAATCTTTGTGTCGGCACTTTCAGAATCGGCACGTTTTACCGTTACCTTGATGGTGCTGTCAGCTACCTTGATACCATGTGCATCTTCTCCATACACTTCCCCATAAGGGTTATAAGATACCGACAGGCAGTAATCTCCTACAGAGAGCTTTTCAAGATATTCTCCCTTAAGGACAATCCTGCTATCCTTGATCTCGTAATCGGTGCCCTCCGTCAGAACAGTATTGCCGTTTCTGATTTCTTCTACTGTATTTCCTTTTAACTCAATGGCTGATGTTACATCTGTCTTTGTGGTTCTTGTGTACTCTACGCTATCACTTGTGGTTGCATCCGTATAGACTACAATCCCCTCCGAATTGATAATCACGGTATTGCCTGCCACATCTGTAATACGGGCATAGATCACACTCTTGTCATTGGCTGTCATGGAGAAGGATGTTCCTGCTGTCCATGTGCCGTCGGCATTGTATGTCTCTCCTTTTGCCACCTTCTGGTATTCAATCTTTGCGATACCGCTGGTTGCATCTGTTCCGGAAATCTCCACATCCACGGTATTCTTGAAGAAATATCCGAAAGTGATGGTATTTAAGAAATTCGTAAAGGAGTTCTCACCTGCCTTGATTTTTCCGCCCGGTGCGGTACTGTCCTTCTTGATGGTGACGGTCTTTTGGTCTGTGATAGATCCGTTACGACCCTTCAGATAATAGGTAACTGTGGACTCTCCATCATCAATTACAGTTAATGTGTCACTCCATTTCGTTCCGTCCTTGGAAATCCAGTATCCACTGTCCGGAGTCAGTGTTACGGTTCCGGTGAACCATCCGCTGTCATTCCTGGTATCTCCGCTTGGGGCAGCTTTTGCATCCGTTACCAGATAGCTGATGCTCCATTTCTTTGTGTTGCCCTCTGCACCAGTCAGCGTATAGTTACTGTTGCCAAGATCGGTAACCGTTGCAGTGTACGCTCCAACTGCGGTCTTCTTATTGTTGGTATAAGTAATTGTAAAGCTGTCCGCACCGGAAGCTTTGTTGCTTACCTCGGCGGTAACTTCCTGCTCACTTCCGGTATAGGTAAGGTCTGCGCTGCTCCATGTAAGTGTCACCGGTCTTGCAGTTATGGAAGCTGTGGAAGCAGCCGGGTAAACCACAGTGTAGTTATCTGCACTTGTGCCTGCTCCTGCCTGAACAGATGCTCCGGTGCTGTCAATGGAAACATTCTTGTCTGTTCCCACATTCTGATCCGCAAAGCTTCCTGTCAGCCCGGTAATGGTAAGGGTCTGTCCTGTAATTCCGGTATCAACTGTCGCTGTCACTTCTGCAGCCGTTGTTCCGTCATAGGTCCTATTTTTCACCGATGCACTTGCTGCCAGCGATTTTGGATCAATCTGAAATGCTTTGACTGCTGTATAAGTATTACTGCCTGCTGTCAAAACTACTTTTGCTACATAGCTGCCAGCATTTTTTGGTGCTTTTCCATCACTTTCCGCACCACTGTTTGCAGAGCTGGTCGGTGTTGAACCATCTGACAAATAATAAGTAATATCTCCTACAACAGCGCCGGTAACAGATTTGATATCATCTGTCACATTTGCTCCGGTATAAGCATTTCCGGAATAATCCGTATCAGCTGCTGATAACGTAAGAGAAACTGCTTTACTATCTCCATTATATTGGCATCCATCATTCGCATTACAATATGCCATTATTGTGTTTCCGTTTGCCTTATATATCCAATTATGGTCTACAATCACCAATGTAAGCCTGGTACTTCCTGTTGCGCTTTTTATGGCATTTCCCTGATTTGCCTTTAACGCTTCTACCTGTAGCGTCAGGTTTGTACTTCCTGTTGCATTTTTTACAGTATTTCCCTGATTCTCCCCTAACGCTTCTACAGAAAGGGACAGGACAGTATTTCCCGTCGCACTTGTTACCGTGTTGCCCTGATTAGAATTCAAGGCAGCGATGGAAAGGGTCAAGTCCGTACTTGCCACAGCATTACCATTTTCCGAACCGGTTGCCTGATTGCTTGTTGAGGCCTCCACCGGCATGACATTGATAGAAGTAACCAATAAAGCAGAAGCTAACAGCAGGGCTAACTTTTTCTTTATTCGCATACTTGTTATTCTCATGCATCTTCTCCTTATTTACTCTGTAACTAATATAATAAATTCATAGCTCATTAATTAGTACTTCTTTTGTGAAACTTATTACATTATCTATACTTTTTAACTCTGCAAAATCCTGCGAGTTTGTAAGTATTTTTTGATGTAATTTAGAATTATTCTGGAAAATTTTTGACCCAATAATCATTCTCTCCATTTGCCTTTCCATGCACTATATACACCCAATTATATTCCAAATCATTTCTAATAAATTTGTACTTTCTATTGGAAAAATCAAGCTCAAATTCAACATCATCACAAATAAAAGTAAATACATTTCCGCTTATTTGCAAAGTAGCGTATTTTGTTTCGCCCCTACCATTAGTAAGTTTTCTGTATGTTATATCTCCACTCGTTAATTCATATAACTGAAAATTAAGCTGATATTTATCGTCATTAGTTTTAAGACTTACTTCCATATTCTCATCATCACTCCATAGCAATCCCTCTGACATTTCTCCTCTAAACTGAATGGTATCTGTATAAGTACCTGCAGGCATTCCAGCAAAGTCATCCACATCCACACCGATTGCCTGAAACGCTCCATCTTCTTTATTGATGGATGCAGCATCAAACTCAAAACTTGTCTGCTCTGAGCCATATTTTTCGGTTTGCATGGTGTAAGATACACTGTGTCCAGCCCCATCCGTAAGCATAAAGCCATTTGTTGTCGTTGCTGTAACCGTTACCTTCTTAATCGAATCAACCGGCCCACTTATCTGAATATAACCAATTGGGTTCCATCCAGGATTTAGACTATCCACGTTTGCCGGAACCGTCATGGTATAGGTGTTTTCCGGTGTATCCGCCTTTGCTTGTGTTGGACTCATCACTCCTATTGTTCCTGTCATCATTGCACCTGCTAAAAGCAGTGCTCCAAATTTTTTAAGTGTCATATCATTTTCCTCCTTATTTATCGGTGCTTTTGTCACCATTTGATACTATTTTACTTCCAGTGTAACTGTGACGGCTGAACCATTCAGCTCCCTTTTATCTATTATGGAATAGCAGTCATACTGTAGTGTGACATTCTCATAGTTTCCTTTTTCAAGAGCTTGATTTAGTTCAATCCTGTCAAATGCCATTCCCGGCTCTAAGTAATCTGATTTCCAGATGACTGTTCCGTCCTCTAATATCAGACTCATTACAAAGTAGCAGGTATTACCATCGGGATTATTCAGGTACACATTCTGCTTTTTCTTCCCGGCTACAAATTCCAGTTTTTCATAGCCTGGAACAGATATGTCGAGATTTTCCGTAATTTCATCCGGATTGTATTCTGTGATTCCTGTCACCACTTTTCCTGTCCTGCTGTCTACCTTCCTATCCCCTGCATGGGCTGTCAGGTTCTCTAGTATTCCGCTACTATACAGCATTACAAGAAGGATACCGATTACCACTACTGCTAAAAACACAATGCTAACAATAGTATCCTGTTTGCGTGTGTCTTTTTTTCGCTTCCTTTGGGAAGCATTGTTGTTCATTGGTGTATCACTTCCTTTCATGGTATTTGTATCTATCTAAAAACTGTCTTTTGTCTGATAGATTGTTTTCTGTGTGTTTGATCCTTTACTTTTTATTTCTTAGCCTTACATAAATTCATCCTTTTCTTCAAAGATATACTTCTTAGGGAATTCCTTATCTTCCTTTGTCAGATGATTCTCCGTAATGCCCTATCACTTCCCAAATTTACCGAAACAGCCTGGCAAACCATCCTTTTTTTCGCACCGGCTGCGTCTTTTCCTGCTCTGCCTGCTGCTCTGTCTCACACACCGGCTTCCTAATCTGAAAGGGTAGAAGGCTGTCCAGTTCACTAAGCATTTCCCTGATTTTTGCCACTGTCACCGGTTTAAAGATACAACGCTCCATTTGAATGCCCATCTCCTGTATGCGGAGCGGAGATTCTCCCGTCATAAAAAGGATGGGGATTTCCGGTGCATAGGAATGTATCCGCTCTGCAAGCTCTGGACCATGCATAACCCGCATACTGATGTCCGTAAACACCAGATCCTATGTTTTCTCTTGTACCGCCTCCCATGCATATTTACCATCCGAAAAATCGTCAATTTCAGCATCCGGTATGACTTTTTTAATCTCACATGCAATGCCCTCCCTGACAATATCCATATCGTCTGCCAGTAAAATCTTCATCAAGCCGCCTCCTAAATGTCATAAAAAAAGTACCCATTCGTTTCGTATAACAAAAATTATACAAAACGAATGGGTACAATTTGGGTACTATTGAGGGGTACTATTGAGGGGTATTTTTGAAATTTTTTCAAATTTATTTATTTTTTTCCAGATTTAGAGAAGCATTCGTCATTTCTCCCCAGCTATACTGTGCCATATACTGACCGTGATAGGCATTGATTCCACTGGCAGTTCCCTCTAACCAATCGTAATAATCGCAGGTAAACGCAGCTCTGTCAACGCCTATGCTTCCCCTTTGACTGATTAACACTTCCTTACAGCCTGCCTGCGTCAAGGCAGATAATAACGCTTTCTTGCATTTTTTCAGGTAAGAATAATGATCACCGTCATCCTCCCAAATCGCCGCAAGAATCTCTGCATTCGAACACATAGCTCCTTTGCGGTCAACTAAATATGCCAAAAGCTCCTTCGCCTTTGCAGGTTCCATCGGAAGTACCTTTCCATCCACAAATACTTCAAAGTTACCAAAACACTGCATATATACCTTTTCCTTCGGTTTTGCTTCTATGGGGTGACGCAAATTCTCAAGCTCTCTGGCAACCTGCTCCGTGGTGACCGGCTTTAAGACATAACCGCTGCACCGGATTTCTGTCACCGCATCATAGATGTAATCACTATATCCGGTCGTAAAGATGATATTCATATTCGGCTGCAATACTTTGATCTGTCTTGCCAGTTCCATTCCATCCATCAGACGCATACGAATATCTAAAAATGCCACATCTGCCTGCTGCTTCCTTACATAGGAAAGACATTCGGTTGCTTTCTGAAAAGAAATCAGTTCCGCCTCAGGGGCAGCCTCCCTGATACATCTTTCTAATCGCCCTAACATTAATTGTTCATCATCTACTGCAAGTATTCTCATCCCTTATTCCTTTCCCGGTATCTCGATGATCACCGTCGTTCCTTTACCAATCACGCTTCGAACCGTCAGGATTCCGCCCACCATAAATCTGAGTCTGTTTCTGACACTTTCAATCCCTATGTGCTTTCTTCCGTCATTTTTTACTTGTTCCGGATCAAATCCACATCCATCATCTTCGATGATAACCTGATAGCCCCGCTCCACACATTTTGTGCGAATCGTTATCGTGCATACATTTTCACTTCCCATCATGCCATGCTTTACCGCATTTTCCACCAAAGGCTGTACCGTCAGAGCCGGTATGATAAAATCCTCTGTCTGAATGTCATAAACAACCTGAAGTTCATGCTGAAAACGAATCTTCTCGATCCAAAGATACGTCTGCACATGCTTAAGTTCTTTCGAAAATTCAACCGGAAACGAATCTCCCATATGTTCCAGATTACCGCGAAGATATAAGGCAAAACGGTTCGTCACTTCTTCTGCCATCGCCGAATCCTTCCTGCAAAGCTCCGCTATGGTAGACAATGTGTTATATAGAAAATGCGGCTGAATCTGACTGATTGCCAGTGACATCTGGCTTTGCATGAGTTCCCTTTCATTCTCCACAAGATTTTTTGCCATTTCCCAATAAAACAGCATAAACATAAGGAGAAGCGCCAGGGTACACGCTAAAAGCTCCGGTACCGGATACCAGATGGACTGCAGCCCCGTCGTCAGGAGCGAAACCAAACCAAAGTTAAGCATCACAATCGTGCCAAATCTGCTAAGATTTTTTCGATAATGTACCACTACTAAAATCTCTATGAGGAGTATCATCGGATCAATCAACCAGGCAATCCAATAATAAGGACCATCCGTAAGATTTCCATGGGCATCCACCTGAAAAAGCATTCCGTTAAACATCGATAGAAATACAAGCACAAGATAACATCCACAGACGATCCTCATGAGATATGCCGACCGATAGGATACGTCAGGCGCACCTCTTTCCTCAACGAAGCTGAGAATACAAAACAAATAAAAAAGTGCCATGATGGTACCACCGCCATAAGAGAAGAAACCGAAAAGCTTCGTCAGCCATACATTTTTAAAGCCCAATTTCATTATCCATAATCCGCACTCCCCAATCAGCATCACAAGATTCATACATACAATCCATACAAGGTTTCTCATGTAGGAAAGATTTCGGCTCTTGTATCCGACGCATCCAAGCAAAATAAAGAATGTCACAAGAATTGCGAAAACCAATAATCCTATATTCAGTTCTATCATCTCATTGAAATTGGGCATTTTTATACCTCATTTTATTAAATCCGGTTTTTTAGTTATTCCTAATCAACAACCACCCACTCGTCAACTGTTCTGCTTGCACTAGAAATGTTTACTCCGATTTTGTGAACTTTTCGCTTACCATTTTGATATGGAAGAGCATATTGCTGTTTTGCTTTTCGATGAGGGTTGTGTAGCAACCCAGGAGACGGTTAATGATATAGAAAGTATATGAAAAGTGTGTTTCAAAATCCTTTGCTCTTTCGTCCTTGTTTGCTTCGTATGGTATTGATGCCAGAAATGCTGTGAATGCATCACGTACACCGTCGAGGTCGCAATCTCTTAACATATCATCTATCTGTATAATCCAATTCTCATTGTCTACTTCCTTTGTATGGAAATAGCTATTCGCCATAAGGCTCACAAAGCCTCGTCTTACCTCGTCATTTGGATAATCCAGCGTGTACATCCTGCGGCGCATATCATACCCTTTTATCGTCAAATGTCTGTACGCTTATTGGATATAACATTTACTCTACTACCTTTCCTTATTGCAAAAACTTCAAAAACATTCCTTACGTTGTAGTATAACACAGCTTACTCCTTTACCCATGCAATGGCTTCTTTGCTCATCCCCAAAAAATCCGCTATACCAACTTTTACTGTTAGTATAACGGATTTTATGAAAATTGAAAACTTTATTTTTTTGAAATTATTTCTTACCTTAACTTTTCCTTTGTTATATAACTAAACAATCAAATTCATCCTACTTTAATCCCTGAAACAAATAATTACGTACTATGCTTGCTATGAACATCACGTATGTTTTACTTTCCAGCGAATCCTGGCTGTGAACTCTGAATGTATCATATTCCAGTCCCGTCTTTAGCATTCTGAAAATCTTTTCTACACTGTCTCTTTTCCTGTAAATATCCAGAGCTTCTGATGCTGTCATTTCTTTTGATGTCACTATTACAAAGAATCCAAGTTTATCGATTTCTTTCTGAATCCCATCTTCATTTCTTTTATATGATTCCAGATATCCGTTGTTATCATATTTTAGTTTAAACAGCTTTTCGTAGGAAACCATATCCTCTTTTCTCCGTATTTTTTCATCCACCTTTTTCTGCAGATGTTTTTCTTTCTTCACAAGCTGCTTCAGATATTCATTTTTCTCCTGGCTGGCTCTGACATTATCATAATAAATATGAAAATATCTGACCGTCATGTCATCACCTATTGTTCCTTTCTTTGTAAGCCCGTACACATCATGTTCCGATAAATAATACCGGGCTTTTGTAAGCAGCGGCAGGTGTGCCTCTTTCAACATCTCCGTTACCAGAGAACTGTTCGTTTTTATCATCATCAAAAAATCATATCCTTTTGCATCAAAATACTGGATATTCTTTATGCTGAAATAACCCCTGTCAAGAATAAGTCCCACATTCTTATATCCATATTCTTTTGCCTTCTCAACCATATGGCTGCATTGCGTATTGTCTATTATGCTTCCCGGATACATCTCATAAAACAGGGGCGTTGCATCTGCATGATTCACTGCATAACTTATATTAACCTGAGGTATACCGCTGTCATCTTTTGCATGTCCGAATTCAGCCATTTCAATGCCTTCCGCTTTGGTATTCATATTTGTACTGTCATAGCTGACGTAAATACCTGAATGCTCCGGCTGCAGTTCATTCCACCTGGAAACAAATAGTTCCGTCTGTGCAAAGTCTATCCCATTTTTGAAAAATCAGATATTTTCGAATCGTCCCATTTCTTTTTTGAGTTAATAATAGGGAAATTTATGTCTTGTTCTTAATTTCTTTGCACAAAAAAAACAGCCACACTGTATGGCTGGTTTTTTGTAACTTGTTGTAAAGTCATATAGATGTTTTTGGTTTTTTCACCCTTTATCTAGGCTCTTATTTTACTGTTACTTTCACTTTCTTTGCATATCCATTTCTGGCATATACATAGACAACACATGAGCCCTTGCCTACTGCCGTAATCTTACCCTTTGAAGATACGGTTGCTACCTTCTTATTACTTGAAGCATAGCGGAACTGTTTTGCATGTGCATTTGAAAGTTGTTTCTTCTTCTTGTCAACAAGAACAGTTTTTGCCTTAATAGTTGCTGATTTACCAACCTTCAGTGTATACGAACTTTTACTAACTTTTACCTCTTTTACATTAGTAGAACCTGTATTCTTTCTACCAACAATGTGTGCTGTAATCGTCTTACCAAGAGTTACCTTCTTGCCGTTTTCTAATTTCTTATAAGCACGGACATATACCTTGAAGTTCTTCTTCAAATCAAGCTTCTTGCCATTTACTTTTGTAATGACAATCTTTGTAACCCTTCCACTGTTCACAGAATTTATTGACTTCGAAGTAAATTTCTTACCACAGTACTGTACATAAACCTCGTAACCTTCAGCATCTTTTACTTTACCCCAGGTTACATTGATTTTACTGCCTATCTGACTTACCTTCAGTCCTGAATTCAATGCCAGTTCATTCTTTTCCTGTTGCTTCGCTGCCACCTGTGTTTCTTCCGTGGTGTCCGGTTCAATAGGCTGACTCGGATTATCCGGCTGGCTTGGTATGTTAACAGTTATCTTACATTCAGCAGTCTTTTCCCCATCCTCTGTCGTTGCCGTAATGGTACATGTTCCGCTACCTACTGCGGTAACTTTACCGTTTTCGTCTACGATTGCCACTTTAGGATTGCTGGAAGTCCATGTTACTTTCTTGTTTGCCGCATCTGCCGGTGCTACGGTTGCTGTAAGCTGTGCAGTCTCTCCGGCTTTCGTCAGTGAAACATCCGCTTTATCAAGTGTCACTCCGCTTACGAACCGATTATCGCTGTATGCAATGGCGTAGGTTGAAAACTTATCTGTCTTAAATGCAAACTCGCTTGTTGCCGCATTAAGGTCTCCATAAAGCACATCCACCATGCTCTCGCCCGTTGTCACATCATAATGAAGTCTGATAATCTTGTATTCACGAACCATTGTATTGTCGTGATTCAGCAAGTCATCCGGTATCTTAATGGTTACCTGAATATCAATATCCAGCTCATGAAGCGGTTCCTTCACTCCGCCTGCCATCTGCTTAAATAATTCCGCATCAAAGTAGGTGATGGATGGGACATCTCCCATGACTTCCTTTGCTTGCGCTGTCACCTTTTCCTTATCATCAGCAGGGATACTGCTTTCGTCTGTCTTTGCCACTTCCAGCCAGATTCTTGCATCTGTACCGCTTTCCATTGCCTGCTTTTCTTCTTCCGTGAAAATGGCAGATTCCTTCAGAATTTCTGACTTCGTATTGTCAAGTGTCGCCTCGGAAATCGGTGCATCCGGTTCTACCTCAGCATCCTTGTCAAGGGCTCCTGCGTTTGGATTTTCCGGTTCTTCCGGCGTTCCTGTTGCAGGGATGGTTTCGTATTTCTTCTGACCACATCCGTCTCTGGTACAGATCGTTTCTCTCTTACCATGTGTCGTAGCAGTAGCTTCCTTCACAATTGTCCACTCACCTGACCAGTCATGTCCAAGTGCTGCTCTGCCACCAAGACAAACGGGCATTGCACAGCTCCGCAGCCAGAACTGCAAGAAACACCACTGCGGAAATCGACATGACCCGTTCCCGTTTCCCACTGTTTTTCATTTCCAGGATACAAAGGACAATCAAAAGCAGGCTGACCATCCCCTGTATCACTGCCCAATAAATTCCAGTATCATAAATCCTCATTACTCCTGCAAAGGGTAGTGCCAGGAAAACAAAATCTGCTGTCATCAGCGCATATACAGCGACTTCCGCAATCAGCCTGCGTTTTTCGCGCAACAGCTCTGTGACACCTGTCCCAAACATCCATGCCGCAAGCATCATGGCAGTCTGTCGCACATAGGTATTAAATACCATCTGGTCACTCCACAGGGAAATGTCCTTTGCATCAAGATACATATACACGCTCATCAGAAGTGACATGATTCCCAGCTTTAACAACAGACTGCTGTGGGGAAGGTGAAGAAGCTGATAGCCAACTGCTGTTCCAATCAGTGTGATGGACGCTACAAGAATAAAGACACATATGCTGCGGTATGGCATGCTCTGCTTATCATAATAATTTTCCAATTCGATATCTCCGCTCACAAACATGGAATCCAAAAACTCATTGTATGCATCCCTGTTCCCATAGCTGTGTGGATTCTGCAAGCAGATTTCGATTGTGTCCTCCCGTGACAGTGCCGGAAGTACCCACGACACCCATGCATTACCGCACATATCCGAATATTGTTCCAGAGATGGTTCAAATATGCATTCCCCGTTCATGAAGATATTCATGCCAATGTGGTTCAGATAAAGTTTGAGCTGGGTCCCTTCTTGCAGATTAGGATCAAATCTTCCCCGAAGTACCAGATCCCCGTCACAGGCAGACAGGTCTGTTTCCCCGCTTAATGTCTGCCACTCCCCTCCGTCCTGGCTGTATTCGCCCACGAACTGTAAGGGCATGGGCATTGACATGATCGCCTGATTGCTCTGGCGGCATGCCAGGAATATGACAAGTCCCGCAAAGAGAAATAGGATTATGTATAAGATTATGTTTATTTTTTCTTCAAAGTATCACCCCGACTTTTCACTTGATTATAGATTACTATATTCCCCCGCAATTGAAGCTTTCCCTCTCCGATCTTCATCCCCTTTATATTCAGCAAAGATTTCATTCACATTCACTCCCTGCTTTATATTCTATCCCAGTAGTTACTTCTATTCTCAATATTTTCAAACAGTGCTCCCGTCGGGATTCCGCACCTATTATACTTTTTTTATTCTGCCTTTTCAAGGGATTTGGTTTGACATCTGCTTTTTTCATATATGATAAGAGTTGCGCATTTGGCGCAAATCCATATGGAAGGAATTTTACCAATGAGTTTTACATTTTTAAATCAATTACCAACTCCGGACGAAATCAAGCGTGATTACCCGCTCTCGCCGGAATTGACTGAATTAAAGGCAAAGAGAGATGCGATGATCGCGGATGTCATTACCGGCAAGGATGACAAGCGTTTTCTGGTCATTATTGGACCATGTTCCGCAGACAATGAAGATTCCGTTTGTGATTATGTCAGCGATCTTCTCTCCTATGTTGCAATCGGAGCACGTTCGGCGGAAGATCAGCAGCACCGTCTGACCGTCAGCGGTTTCGATGTCGCCAGCGGTATGAAGAATCCGACCAGCGGTGATTTTTCCGTTATGCTCAATTCAGTGTATGCAGCACAGCATTCCCATCACTTTATCTACCGTGGATATGAAGTTGAGACAACCGGAAATCCTCTGACCCACGTTGTTCTCTGGGGCGCACAGAGTAAGCATGGCAACACCGTAACCAATTACCACTTTGAAGATTTGATTCGTCTGCACAATATGTATGAGAAAATGGATCTGCTCTATCCTGCAGCTGTAATCGATACCAACCATTCAAATTCCGGTAAGCAATTCAAGGAACAGATTCGTATCGCACGCGAGGTCATGCACAACCGCTCCGTTTCACCTGAAATCCGTAGTCTCGTGAAGGGTCTGATGATTGAGAGCTACATCGAATAGGGTTGCCAGCATATTGGGGAACGTGTCTATGGCAAATCCATTACCGACCCTTGTCTTGGATGGAAAGACAGCAAGCAGTTAATCTACGATATTGCTGAAATGAATATGAAGTAATCTGCAGAAGTAAAAAGTCCTTTACAAAAATTAGGGCATTTTATAGACGTGCCCAGGTCTTTATCATTATTATCAATGACATTTAACTTTATGATTTGCTAATGTTGTTCCATCTTTACTCTTTGCAGGTTTTGAAGATGACTTCGAAGCAAGAGTTTTACCAGCTTTTCCGACTTTTCCGCCGTGATGTACTGCCATAGCATTGGACCTCCTTTGCATAATCTCCTTGCAAATGGTGGCACCCTTTGGTATCATTATTTTGCTAAGAATAATGTTGAAGGGTAACCTTTAACAAGGGAACTGTCAGAGCCTAAGCTCTGGCTTTTTTCTATGTTATAAACATTCCTGTTTTAACAAGCTAATTGTTTCTGAATGTACTTTTTTAATCCTTCTTCAGATTTAAGGTCAAATTCATGAGAAACAGACTTAAAATAATCTCTGATAGCATCTTTTGTAATAGGTTCATTTGTGTATCCGCAAACATTATCATCATCATAAGCATCAGCCCAAGGTGCTTCTTTATGAGTAATTCTTTCCAATGTTTTACCACTATACATTCCAAATGAGTTAAGAACCATATCTATTACTTTCTTCTCCTCATCTGTAAGCATCTGAAATCTATCTCTGAAAATTACAAATCTTTTGTCTTCAATCGGATTGTACTTAAAGCCTTTGAACATATCATACACTTTTTCATACACAGGGCCATGTACCCAAGCCTGACATTCCTCACTAAATAATGGTCGGCCATAATTAACCATAAAAATACCCTGTATATAATAAAGAATCTTCTGCAAAGCAAGTGGAGTTATCTCCCCCGTCTTCTCAAAAATATATGAAATAGTTATAAGCATTTTTTCTGAAACAGAATCAACAAGTTCTTTCAATTTCATTGCTGCACTCCATGATTTTTTGAATGCAGTATCACCCACTTTTGCTTTATTTTCCTCTAGACAATCCATCATAAATCCAGCATCAGATAATGCCTTTCGAATAATATTAGAGTATTCAATTGATGGATACTGTCCCTGAAGATATCTAGTAATAGTAATTTCTCCAAATCCTAATGCCAATGATAACGGAGCTTTACCTATATTATAAACCTCCATTAATGTATTAATATCCTCAACTGATACAAGGTTTTCTAATTCTCTGTACTGTTCATCAATTAATTTAGCATTACTATCCATTAATCCAGGTAAATTAACTTCCTCACCACATTCCACACATACAGCTTTTAATACATTAAAAGTATATTCCTGCCCCTTAATACAATGTGTGCACTGTCCTCTTCTAATTTCATACCCAGTTTCTTTTCTGCATTCTATACAAAACTGCGTTCTCTCCTTTTCCATGTCATTGTCCTCCGTTTTCTCCTTATTCTATTTTCCTTCTTTTTTCTGTTTTCATTTAAACTTATAAGTTAGTGGATAATCCTGTTTGTGGAAAGATATTACAATTACATAAAGGTTAGTCAGCTTATTAAACTTGATATATAATGCAACTGTTTCTTCATTTCCTCCTTGTTTAGGTAATAACGATACCTCCTTACCAAATATGTAAAGAATCTCCTCTGGATGCTGCGGATGGTCATTCTGAACAGCATCAGAAAAATCATCAACTTCTAAATCCAGAAGTATTTCCTTACATCGTTCTTCAGAAAAAACATAATCTATATATAAACTCTGATTTTTTGTTCTAGGCGATATCTGATAACGCCCATCATTTACAGAATTTCTAACTTCACTTAGATAGTCTCTTACTTCATCTCTAGTTACTTCCAAATAATTGCTTTCCTTTCATGATAGACTTTTCATATATTACTATCATAATATTCTAATGATAGACTTTTGTCAATATCCTATCATTATATATTTCTAAAAAAGGAGAAGATTTAAAAACATCTTCTCCATATCTTATATTATAGCTCAATTATTTTTCAGTATTCATATATGGACTAGCCCATATAATCCTTTATTCTATAGGAACCATCACCAATCTTTTCATAATCATCATACATTGGTTTATAGTATCTGGGCGTGTTCGGGACTTTCACCCGTTAGAGCGCGCCCATGGCGCGCAAACTAAAAATGGCGGGGTCGGAATCTATCCGCCTCGCCTCAGCGCAGTCCGCAAACATACGCCTCAATCCTTACATATAATATACAACAACGTTATAAAATATGCAAGATTTCCGAACTATTTTTTTGCATAAACTGTTAGTTTATTTAGCTTCCCTTTGATACCTGTTGCAACAATTTTATTATATATAGGCAATGGAAGCTCCTTGTATAATTCATTGATGCACTCTTCATATTCTTTAATAAATTTGATAATCTTACCCTTCGGATATTGAACATGTTTTAACATACATACAATCAACGCAATATAGTCGGAAAAATAATCAAATGTAACATTGCTAATTCCTGTCTCATCCTTTACCCAGTGAATAAGATTTTTATTTGCATCACGATCCTTAAATCTGGCATCAAATGCTATGTTATTATGTGCAGTAACATTTCTCAACGATTTCAATGTAAACAATGCATTTGATACAAGCTGATAATTCGTATCATAGCTAACTTTCATATCAAGTGCATCACTGATTCTTTCTCGCGAAGATTTATTTAAGCACTTTAAAAAAGAGGCTTCGTGCATGTTTGTGGGTAAATTCTTAAAAATTTAAAATAGAAAAACCATCTTAGTTAGCTTATAATGTATTAGCGACCAAACCAATACAAAGGAGTTAATCTAAGATGGCTACAACTAAT
>Ga0256404_1005893_pt1 | contig 20991 bp, 17 predicted proteins | sample RumenRJG_01DNA_FD_185990 | JGI IMG/M metagenome (GOLD analysis project Ga0256404, IMG submission 185990) | Bovine rumen microbial communities from Lethbridge, Alberta, Canada - RJG_01 | ecosystem: Host-associated > Mammals > Digestive system > Stomach > Rumen | place: Canada: Alberta | collected...
TGCAAAAAGCAGCCCCACTACGGTCTTTGAGTCTGTAATCTCTCCGCTCATAACCTTCTCTAAAGCTTCATCAGCAGAAAGTTCCATGAGATCAAGATCTTCAGTACTGTCGAAGTTTGTTTCTCCGGGAGTAAGATCTTTACAGAGATAGATATACAACAATTCTGTAGAATATCCCACACTGGTATGAATAGCTGTTAGAAAGCGGATGGAACCGGCAGTATACCCGGTCTCTTCCTTCAGTTCTCTGATAGCTGTAGTTTCAGGGTCTTCTCCCGGGTCTCTCTTTCCTGCCGGAAGCTCTACCATCACCCGCTCAACAGGTTTTCTGAACTGTCTCACCAGGAGCACGTTGCCATTGTCCTTCACTGCAACTATCACTGCACCGCCGCTGTGTTCCACAACATCTCTGTAGGTCACCTGATTGCCAGTTGCAGTAACTTTATATTTTCTTATATTGAAAACCGGCCCCTTGTATATGAGCTGGCTGTCAATGGTCTTTTCTTCAAATGCCATGAATGAACTCCCAGTAGTGAACCGGATTTCCGATCCTGTTTTACATTACAATAAATAATTATCCAATCTGTTACATTCTAGCATTATTCAACAGTCTTTTAAAGATATTACCGTAAACTCATGTGACCAATATACTGTTATTATCAAGGATTTTTCCGGTGCTTCCGGTGAAGTGGAAAAAGAGCTGCTCCTTAAAGCAACTCTTCTCCCGTGCGTCCCTTTTTTAATAAATTGTAGTTTATGAAGACATTACCATAGCCGTCTTCAGTAATGATGTTACTGGTTTACTCGTTCCCCTGCAGTACATATTCTTTCGTAAAAAAATTGCAAAATTTTATTTATTCACACCAGCCCCATTTCTACGGCAACTCCGTAGATAAAGCGCTGCTTCCATCTTTTCCAGGTGTTCTCGTGGGCGTAATCCCTGAAGCCGCCCCCTCTCTTCAGGATTGAATCGATTATCCCCTGTCTGTACTCAGCAGGAACCATCTCCAGTGCCCGGGATACTGCACAGATTCTATGACCTGCTGAGGATACTTGTAGTGGCAGCTCTCCCCTGTCTCCAGCCATGAAGCTGGCAAAAAGTCCTATGGACCGCTCCATGTCCCTGACGATCCAAAGGCACTGGTGATAGACTTCCTCAGGAAGTCTGTATCCTTCCATCCTGATCTGATACTCTTTCATCTTCCCCTCCTGAAACATGAAACGCCGGTATCTGGCCATTAACAACCCTTGAACTAAGCCAGAAAAAAGTCCCCGTATATCCTTGGTTGCAGGATATACGAGGAGTCTTCCCTTGTCTACTGGTTAAGTAAAATTGGATATTTAATTGTCCGATAAAGGGACTGATGAATTAAAATGTCCTCCTGAACATACTCTTAAAGGTTTCTGAATTTTCCTCTTATTGCGGTTCATCGTCGCTGCTGAAAGGGGACATTCTGGTATCAGGCTCCGGGTTCTCCAGGGCCAGCTCTCTCAGCTCTACAGTGCTGGCATTAAGCTCACTGATTATATTGTTCAGCCTGATCAGCTTATCCTGGCCGATTCTGCTTCCAGTCATGAGTTTTGCACTGAGAAGGGCGTCATCTATATTCTCATTAATGGAAGTGATCTTGTTCCGGATGCTCTGTATCTCTTCGTCGCTGAGGAGATCTGATTCAAATTCCCCGGCACCTCCGCCGATGACACCTATTTTTTCCGTACCAACATCTTCGCCGTGGCCTGGAGCCAGACTGAACTCTGAGTTCTCAGTGATTACTACAGGCTGGATGCCCAGCTCTTCTTCCAGATGGGAAGCCAGATCCTTCTTAGCCTGATCCTCTCCGTGAACCAGGAAAATCTTCGGTTTGTTAGTGAAGGCTGATACCCAGTGGGTAAGGCCGTCTCTGTCTGCATGTCCAGAGAAGCCTTCCAGGTTTACGATCTCGGCTTTCACCATGACTTCCTCTCCGAAGATGTTTACGCTGGTGGCCCCTTCTACGATCTTTCTTCCAAGAGTTCCTTCTGCCTGGTATCCTACAAAAACAATAGTGTTTTTCTCATTCCACAGATTGTGTTTAAGGTGATGTTTTATCCTGCCGGCCTCGCACATTCCGCTGGCTGAAATGATAATCTTAGGTTTGTCATCCATATTGAGCCGCTGGGAGTCCTCGGTATTCTGGGTAAACCTGAGGTTCTTGAATTCAAGAGGATGATCTCCAGAAGCTATATACGCCCTTGCCTCATCATCGAAATCCGACACGTTTTTCTTGAAAACTTCAGTGGCTGCGTTGGCCATTGGACTGTCGATGTATACCATGATGTCTTTAAGGCGTTCAGCCATGGCCGGATTCTCGTCGTAAACTTTGTTTAGTTCGTAGATCATTTCCTGGGTTCTGCCTACAGCAAATGAAGGTATTACTACGGTACCCCCTCTGTCTACAGTTCGAAGAACCGCATCCAGCAGGCCGTTTATGCTCAGGGCATTGTCAGGATGGAGCCTGTTTCCGTAGGTGCTCTCCATTATTACGTAATCGGCTTTTTTGAATGTCGTGGGATCTCTTAGAATAGGCCTTCCCTCAACGCCGATATCCCCTGAGAAAATAATCTTTGTTTCTTTTCCTGATTCTTTCACCCAGATTTCTGTCATTGCGGATCCAAGTATGTGACCTGCATCGTTAAAGCATATGGCCATATCCTGGTTTAGTTCTATAATCTGGTCATATCTTACAGGAACTACCAGAGGCAGGCAGGCCTCAGCATCTTCCACTGTATATAGAGGCTCCACAGGAGGAAGGCCTTTTCTCTGAGCCTTCCTACTGGCCCACTCAGCTTCTTTTTCATGAATATACCCGCTGTCCTTCAGCATGATAGGCAGCAGATCTGCCGTTGCTCTGGTGCAGTAAATGGGGCCTTTGAACCCTCTTTTTACAAGGAGAGGAATCCTTCCGCAGTGGTCTATATGGGCGTGGCTCAAAATCATGGCCTCCACCTTTGAAGGATCAAAAGGAAAATCTTCAAAATTCAGTTTATCCTGTGACTTTCCTCCCTGAAACTGTCCGCAGTCCAGCAGAAGATTGTGGTTTTCAGTGGAAAGCAGATGACAGGAACCTGTAACTCCTGTACTGGCTCCGCAGAATTTAATTTTCATCTCTGAACCTCCTTTCATCGTCCGAATGGAAATCAGATCCCCCTGTAACTATGAGATTATTATTCCTGGCAAAATCCCTGAGCCACTTGGACTCAAGATAACTGGCTGAAGGATGCCAGCATTCAATTCCATCAATGCCCTGGTCCATAAGAGTCCGGATGACCTTTTCTATATAGACCATGAACTCCTTCCTGTTCTGTCCTTCCTCTCTGAGCTCCATAGGATGAGCCATTACCGCCAGACCTCCGGCCCTGTGAATAAGAGAAATTGCTTTTTCACAGCTCATGTGCACCGTCTTTATCCGGCTCAGCTCCGGTCTTGCGAATATTCTGTCGAAAGCCTCGCTTACCGACCTTACGTAACCTTTTTCCAGAAGGACTTTGGCAAACGTAGGTTTCCCAATATAATTTCCTTCGTTTACCCGGATAAGATCATCTATGGAAATCTGATACCCCATATCCACAAGAGCCCTGAGGAGCCTGTCGTTTCTCTTTGCCCTTTCAACCTTAATATTCAGAAGTTCATCTTTAAGCTCACTGTTCTCCAGGTCGAAGCTGTATCCCAGCATGTGGACATTGTTGCCTTCTTGATCTTCTGTAGACAGCTCTATTCCCGGAAGTACGGTAATGGGCTTATTCCGGGCATAAGAAATCGCGACAGCAGACCCATCCACGCCGTCGTGGTCTGTTATCGCGATAATTGAGTACTTATTCGAAATATATCTGTCCACCAGCTGCTCAGGAGTCATGTCTCCGTCGGAATAAGTTGTATGAATATGCAGGTCGCTGTCAAAAAACATATTTCCTCCCCGTAGCAATTCCTCCGGCAGTTGTGAAAGTCAGCTTTTTTCCGGCTTTCGCCTGAGATTATCCTACTCCTCGCTCTGCAGATAGCTTACGTAAGGCAGGCCTCTGTACTTCTGATCGTAGTCCAGTCCATAACCAACTACAAACAGATCTTCTACCTCAAAGCCAACATAGTCTGCCTTGAATCCTGTGGTCCTTCTTGATGGCTTGTCCAGCATAGTACATACCTTAAGCCACTTAGGATTTCTTTCTTTCAGCTTGCCCATAAGGAAGCTCAGTGTATTTCCTGTATCGACGATATCCTCAACTACCAGGACGTTCTTCTTGTAAAGGTTGGATTCAACGTCCAGCTTGATTGTAACAACACCTGATGAAGTTGTACCTGAGCCGTAGCTTCCGGCAATGACAAACTCCAGCTTTGTATCCATGCCGATTTCTTTAACCAGGTCGGTCATCCACATAACAGCACCCTTAGTGTGCAGATGACAATAAGCTCATCCTCTCCCTTCAGGTCCTCTGTAATCTGCCTTCCCAGTTCTCTGGCTCTTTCTCTTATCTGTTTCTCCGTGAAAAGGATTTTCCCTACTGGTTCCTTCTCCATAAACTCCTTCTGGTTATTCTTTGCAGGTGTCTTTGCTTCCTCTGCCATTTAAAATCTCCTTGTTATCTGAGAGCAATATTCTTATCTGATACATATATTCAATACAGATTATACAATATCAATTATTGTTATATTATACGCAATGAGGATTGTTATTGCAAAAAAATCCCATCACCATAGAACCCCGGCGGGGATTTCATGGTGATGGGAAATTTCATTTCATTTGTCTCTGCAGAATTACCTGCATGAACAATAATTGTGTCCTGAAGAGTCTGACAAGTTAAAGGGACTCTCTGAATATTTCCTCAATTTCGGCTGCATCAAGCTTGCGATAGCCTCCATCCAGAACAATGGTTCCCTTTACCATATCTGGAATCATTTCCTCAGTGGCTCCCAGATCTGTCAGGTTCATAACCAATCCCAGTTCTTTCATCCAGGACTCCATGGCACTCAGTCCGGCCTCCGCCATCTCCTTCTCAGTCTTCCCTTCCGAAGGAATGTCCCAGACGTTTGCAGCGAACCTCGCGAATTTTGGCAGTCCGTCATTCATGATATGTCTGTAGTAAGGCAGTGATACGGCGGCCAGTGTCATTCCGTGAGTGGCATTTGTGCATGCGCCTGCAGACTGTCCCAGCATGTGCACCATCCAGTCTGTGCTCTTGCCCTTTGCGATCAGTGTGTTAAGGGCCCAGGTCGCAGTCCACATTATATTGCTCCTGGCCTCGTAGTCCTGAGGGTCTTTTACTGCTATACGGCTTGAGTGGATGACGCTCCTCATCAATCCCTCGCTTATGTAATCGCTGGTGTTGTCGTCCACCCCGGAGAAATACTGCTCACAGATGTGGTTGAAAATGTCGTATATGCCGGATACCATCTGGTAGCGCGGAAGGGTCAGTGTATAGCCCGGATCCAGGATGGCAAATCTCGGCATTATCTTCTCGTCCTGGAACACGTGTCCGATCTTCAGCTTCTGTTCCGGATTCGTAATGACTGATCCGGAGTTCATCTCGGAACCCGTACCAACCATGGTGAGGACTGCTCCGACGGGAAGTGTCTCACATGTGGGCTCTTCAAATCGGATGAAATATTTGTCCCACGGGTCCTCATGGCAGTTTACAGATACTGACAGAGCCTTGGAATAGTCGATGACAGAACCGCCTCCCACAGCGAGGATCAGATCAGTTTTATTGTCTCTGGCTATGGCGATCCCCTCTCTCAGTTTATCTATCGTTGGATTCGGCATTACTCCGGAGATCTCTGTGACGTTTTTCCCCGCTTCTCTGAGCACTGCAACGACCTCATCGTATATTCCGTTTTTCCTGATGGAACCGCCGCCATATACCAGCAGAACGTTATCCCCGTATTTCTGAAGCTCTTCCTTCAGAGATTCCACGGCCCCCCTGCCAAAGTACAGCTTTGTAGGGTTACAATACGTAAAATTTCCTAACATCGTTTTTCCTTTCGTTGTCCTTATTACGTTGTTCTTATTCTCATCCCCGATACCCGTTCTATAGGATGTCTCCATTTACACTGCCGTTAAGAAGCTTGCCTCCACGGATGTCCAGACCAGGGTATTTCCTCTGAAGATCCTTTATGGCAGCACCGATCACTGAAGCCAGCTCCCTCGCCTTTTCTGCAGTGACTCCCCTTGCCGAATAATATGCGACAATTTTATTCATTGTTCTTACCCTCCTTCTTCTTTTCCTCCAGTTCTTTTCCTCCAGCGCCCTTGAGCAACTGCAGGACACATTTGTAAACCAGTTCCTTCACGGTCGTCCTTCTTACCTTCAGGCCCACCGAATCCATAGCTTTCATCTGTTTCTCAGTGGGGAATGCATACGGATATATCCCGTACATGAAAGGAAAAAACTCGTATGTGAAATTCATCCTGTCCTCGTCGGTCATTCGCGGAAAAAACTTCTTCAGGACTCCATCTACGCTGTCGATCACCGCAAGGAAGGCTTTCTTGAAATCGTTGAGTTTATCCTGTCTCGAGTTTTCCTCGATCTCATAAAGATCCGTAGCCTGGATCTCCAGAAGTAGTTTCCTGTCCTCCAGGCTCTCCCCCAGGGCCCTGGCAAGCTCATCTTCGGTCATTTCCTGATGGTTCCGTATTATCTGTCTGAGGTCGTCATCCCACCTCCGGTACTCGCGCTCCAGAACACCCAGGAGTATCTCCTCCTTCGTCTGAAAATAATTGTAGATCGAAGGCCTGGAAATACTGGTCTCACCGCTGATCTCCTTCAGATTTATGTCGCGGAAGCTCATGGTCTCGTGGAGCCTCACACAAGCATCCATTATCTCTTCCGGCCTTTTCTCTGTCACTTCTCTGGATACCTTTGCCATTGGACCTCCTCCCGAATCTATTTGACATCGTGTCAGTAACCGCAGTATAAGCGTTATCTGACGTCATGTCAATATAATTTCATATATTTTTTCCTATGGTATTCCCGACCGGGGTGCCAGCTCCACCGACTGTCCCGGTCTCACAAATCAAAAAAGCCGCAGGGACTAACCCTGCGACTGTTCTGTAAAAGCCCTGACTACCGGCGCGATCCCCGATGTCGAATGGGCACTCTTTATGCACGAAAGTATCTTGCTGTCGTTTGTCCTCGGGATGAGAAGAAGGTCTATTTCCATCCAGAGATATTTCTGATCCTCGGACATATCTGGTCGAAGGATCCTGAAATAATCTCTCAATATTCCGCCAGGTGAATCGTGAAGGCGCTCCTTCATGGTGTCAGCATCTGCATACAATGCGTACCGCTTCCTGTCATCAGGATGAACCATGGTGTTGCAGAATATTTCAAGACCTTTCCTCAGGTCGTCGTTTTTCTTCATTCCCCCGTCGATGCCGAAGTTATTCAGCACATTGTCAGCTGAATTATTATCGGGATCAAGAACGTGAATGTCTTCGAACAGAAGAGCAATATCCTCTGTTGATCTGTCTATAATCTCTCCTGTTTTTCGTGTCCTGTCCTCAGTTATATTTACAAGTGAAGAAGTAAGGATTACGCGGTTTTCCTGCTTCACCACCATGCGGAATGAAAGACGTACATAAAATGAATTATCGGGAAAATACATTACAGCAGTTTCGCCTTTCGAAACCGCATTTTCGGTAAGGGCCCGGAACTTCTCGTGCATTGGAAAATGAGAACTGTTCAGAATAAATTCCGATTCATCCCGGCTTCTCCGGCCGATGCTCCTGAGCTGCTCCATCTGTTTTTTATTGACAAAGAGATAATGATAGGTGTCACTGTCACCATCATACTCCAAGACTCCTAGTGGAACATCGCTGTTTATCACATGGGCATCGGCTGCATCGTAAAACCTCTTCCATTGTACAGGTTCTTTTTTCACATGATTCTGTTCGATGAAACCTTTCATTTCTTTTTCAGGTAACGGAACAGAAAAGTAATAACCCTGCATCATGTCGCATCCGATCTCCTGAAGGAACTTAACGTGTTCTTCTTTTTCCACTCCCTCTGCCAGAGTTTTTATCCCCAGGTTTTTAGCCATGTTCACAGTACTTCTCATTATCTCCTTTGAAACAGGTGAAAAAGATCTGAGAAATCCTATGTCAAGTTTGATTACATCCAATGTGTAGTCATTGAGGAAAATCAGTGAGGAATATCCGCTGCCGAAATCATCCATGCAGACCCTGAATCCCGATTTCCGCAGATTTTTTACAACGGAGATCATTCTGTCCTTATCTTTTACCAAGGTGCTTTCTGTTATCTCCAGCCAGATAAGGTCTCTTTCAACCTGGTATTTCTCAACCTGCTCCTGTATAAAAGAAGCAATGTCCATTACGTCAAAATCACTGCGGGAAAAATTCACGGAAATCGTCCCTACCTGCAGGCCATCATCCATTCTCTGTTTCTGAATTCTCAGAGCTTCAGTAAGCATGAAGCAGTCTAACTTATATACCAGGTCATTTTCTTCCAGTACAGGCATGAAATCCGCAGGCATTAGCATTCCGTATTCCGGATCCTGCCACCGGGCCAGAGCCTCGGCAACTGCAACGCTTCCTGTAATCGTCCGTATGATAGGCTGAAAATAAGGCCTGATCCAGCCTTTCTCCAGTGCTTCATCAAGATGTGATATTATGCAATCATTACGTATTTCTCTGTCCATCTATCCCTTAATCTCTCTCCCTAAATCCCTCAACTGTAACAGTATGATAATACCATCTGAGAAAATAAACAACACGCGGTCATTTATCATTTGCATATTATTAACTGAAAAAGCGAGGCTTCACACCCCGCTTTTTTGTATCCTATTTTTCCTCAGTCCATGCTGATTCAACAATCTCTTCCATCACGTCCAGCAGCTTTTCATGCCCCTTGCGGTTCAGGGCAGACACTGGAATCAGAATATCGTCCTTACCCATTTCCAGGGTCTTCCTTATGAGCGCAAGGTTTCTCTGCCTCTCGTTTCCCGAGATTTTGTCGGATTTAGTTGCAACCACTATTCCGTTCAGGCCGTAGTATTTCAGATAGTCGTACATCTGAACATCCTGGGCGCTGGGCTTATGGCGTATATCTACCAAAAGCACTACCTTCCGCAGGTTATCCCTGTTTTCCAGGTAGTTCTCCATCATAGCTCCCCAGCTCTCCTGCTGACTCTTGGAAAGCCTGGCATATCCGTAACCAGGCAGGTCCACTATCCTGAACTGGTCGTTGCACAGATAGAAATTGATAGTCCTGGTCTTACCGGGACTGCCGCTTACCCTGGCCAGTTTTCTCCTGCCGGTGAGCAGGTTGAGAAGAGAAGACTTTCCCACGTTGGAACGTCCTGCGAAAGCTATCTCAACCTTGTCCGGTGCAGGAAACTGCTCTGTCTTTGTGCCTATGGCCTCCAGTTCAGATTTTTTTATGATCATTAGTTCTCTCCATCCTGAGAAGTTTCACTGTCTTCCTTTTCTTCCTTTTCAGGCAGGGGTTCTCCCAGCACTATTTCGAAGGCCTGCCTTGCCTCTGTCAGGAAGTGGAAACTTATTTTCTTTCTTACAGATGACGGAATATCCTCCAGGTCTGCCTTGTTCTCAGCAGGAATAAGGATTTCCCTTATTCCCTGTCTGTATGCAGCCAGAACCTTCTCTCTGATTCCACCTACCGGCAGGATTCGTCCTCTCAGAGTAATCTCACCTGTCATCGCCACATCTCTCCTGGCCGGACGGTTTGTCAGCGTTGAGAAAAGTGCTGTGCACATTGTCACACCTGCCGAAGGTCCGTCTTTAGGTGTTGCTCCTTCCGGAATGTGGATCTGAATGTCATGATCTTTGAACTTGCTTTCTGGAATTCCGTACTCATCGCTGAGAGATTTAATATATCCCATGGCTGCTGTGGCAGATTCCTTCATGACATCGCCCATCTGGCCAGTAAGAATCATCTTGCCTCCACCAGGCATGATCACAGTCTCTATAGAAAGTGTTACACCGCCTACTGCTGTCCATGCAAGACCTGTGGTTACACCTACAGCAGGCTCTTTCTCCGTTACATCATCCAGGAATATCCTTCTTCCAAGGAACTTCTCAATATTCCTGGAAGTAATAGTGTAATTTTTCTTGTCCTCTGTAACGATGAATCTGGCAACCTTCCTGCAGGCAGCAGCAATCTGACGCTCCAGATTACGAACTCCTGCCTCTCTGGTGTATCCATTTATAATCTGTCGGATAGCCGATTCAGAGAAGCTGAGCTGAGACTTTTTAATTGCATATTCCTTCATCTTCTTAGGAATAAGATATCTTTCAGCTATCTTAACCTTCTCTTCCTCAATGTAGCTGGAGACCTCAATAACCTCCATCCTGTCCAGAAGCGGTCTTGGAATGGTGCTTGTGGTGTTTGCCGTAGTAATGAACATCACCTTTGAGAGGTCAAAAGGAATCTCCAGATAGTGATCTGTAAACTCCTTATTCTGCTCTGGATCCAGCACCTCCAGGAGAGCTGAAGCCGGATCGCCCCTGAAATCGCTTCCGATTTTGTCCACTTCATCGAAGAGGAAGAGAGGGTTGTTCGTGCCTGCTTCAATAATGCTGTTAATCACGCGGCCAGGAATGGCACCTACATAAGTTCTTCTGTGACCTCTGATCTCAGCCTCATCTCTTACTCCACCCAGAGACATTCTTACAAATTCTCTGTTGGTAGCCCTTGCAATGGATCTGGCAATTGAAGTCTTTCCTACTCCCGGCGGGCCTACAAGGCAGAGAATCGGGCCTTTTATCTCTTTAGTCAGATGCATTACCGCCAGGTTCTCAAGGATTCTTTCCTTCACCTTTTCAAGGCCGTAGTGATCCTCATTCAGAATTTTTTCAGCCCTCTTGATGTTAATGTTCGTCTTTGACGAATTGTGCCATGGTAACTCAAGAATTGTCTCGATGTAGGTTCTGCTTACGTTGGCATCAGGGCTCATAGGGTTTGTCTTGGAAAATTTTGTTATTTCCTTGCGTATTTTTGCGTCTGTCTTATCAGGAAGCTTCAGTGCATCAAGTTTCTCGATCCACTTGTTGATCTCTTCCTGATCATCATCACCTTCACCAAGCTCTTCCTTGATAACCTCCATCTGTTCTCTCAGATAGAACTCCTTCTGGCCTCTGTTGAGGTTGTGAATTACCTTATTGTTAATTCTCTTGGTAAGAGCCAGAATCTGATTCTCACGGTTGATGATATCTATCAGATGCTCAATTCTTGCTGTCAGAGAATTTGTTTCCAGAAGGTTCTGCTTCTCCTCGAAGCCGATTTCAATTTCTCCTGCAATAATATTGCAGAGAGCAGCAGGATCATCAACACCTTCAATGAGAGCACGGGCAGCCGCCTCACCGGCATTGCTCATATCAATGTACTTGAAATAATACTGCTTCAGTACCCTGATGAGCGCCTCGATGTTCAGGCTGTCTCCAGCATAGTAGTCCTCCAGCTTATTGAAGGTGCAGGTAAGCATCCCATCTTCTCTGAAAATATCCTTTACCCAGATTCTCTGTTCACAGCTGGCCAGAACCCTTACGTAATCCTCATGACGCTTTACTATCTGTTTCAGGCGGATGAGAACACCTGTCTGATATACATCATCTTTAGACGGGTCGTTTACAGCTGTGTCTTTCTGAGTTGTAACAGCAACGTATTTATCTCCGCTCATGGCCTCTTCCACGGCCTTGAGAGACATATCTCTTCCTATGTCAAAGCCTACGATGGTGTCAGGAAAGAAACACTGTCCCCTTAAAGGGATGTAGGGAGTGTGAGGAGCCTCTGAAACCTCTGTTTCCTCTGGGGCCTCAGCTTCCTGATTCTCTCTGTCCTCAGCAATTTCTTCCAGTTCATCGAGGCTCAATATTCTTTTATCTTCCATATGGGCCTCCTTTGTTCAGGCTGTTATGTTAACTTAAAAAGTAGTGTTAAATGTGAAGACTATGCGATGGATTTTCCATCTTTGCCAATAAGCTCCGGTTCGGCACCATTCTCCACCACATCTCTGTTGATTATGCATTTCTCCGCACCTTCTGCAGATGGAATCTTATACATAATAGCAGTCATCATTTTCTCAAAGATTCCCCTGAGACCTCTTGCTCCTGTCTTCAGCTGAATGGCTTTGTTCGCAATGGCTGTAACCGCATCATCACTTACTACCAGCTCAACATCGTCCATGGCAAAGAGGGCCTGATACTGGCGGATTAGGGAATTTTTAGGTTCTTTCATGATTCTGGTCAGAGCAGACTCTGTCAGCTCTGAAAGGGAAACTATAACCGGAAGTCTGCCGATGAGTTCCGGAATCAGGCCGAACTTAAGCAGGTCTTCAGGTTCCACTTTCAAAAGAATGTCGTGATCATCCTTAACTGCCTCATCTGATTCGGAATTGAATCCGATGATCTTATCTCCCAGTCTTCTCTTTATTATCTGGGACAGACCTGTAAAGGCTCCACCGCAGATAAAGAGAACATCTTTTGTATCAAACTGAATAAACTCCTGAAGAGGATGTTTTCTTCCGCCCTGAGGTGGAACATTGGCTACTGTGCCCTCGATTATTTTCAAAAGAGCCTGCTGTACCCCTTCGCCGCTTACATCTCTTGTGATAGATGTGTTCTCGGACTTTCTCGCGATCTTATCGATTTCATCTATGTAGATGATTCCCTTCTGAGCCCGCTCCAGATCTCCATCTGCTGCCTGGTATAGTCTGAGAAGGATGTTCTCCACATCCTCTCCAACATAACCGGCCTCGGTGAGGGATGTGGCATCGACGATTGCAAAAGGCACATTCAATGTTCTTGCAAGGGTCTGGGCCAGCAGAGTTTTACCGCTTCCTGTAGGTCCCAGCATGAGAATGTTGCTCTTCTGTATTTCAACAGATTTATCCCTGTCATCCTGGTGCTCTTCAAGGTATTTTATTCTCTTGTAGTGATTATAAACTGCCACAGCCAGAGAAACCTTAGCATCTTCCTGCTCGATAACATAGGAATCCAGTTCCTTTTTAATCTCTTCCGGCTTCGGCAGCTTAGTGTCCATCTGCGGGATTCCCGGGTTGTCCTCTGAAATCAGAGATTCGCAGAGTTCTACACACTCGTTGCAGATATTAACATCAGGTCCCACAATGATTCTCTTGACCTGACTGCTGGATTTTCCGCAGAAGGAGCAGATAAGTTCTGTTCTTCTGTTGTTTGAGTCTCTATTATCCATATACTGCCTTTCTAGATCTTGTCTGCTTTTCTTGAGTTACCTGTGTTCTACGACCTTATCTATAAGTCCGTATTCTACAGCCTCCTCAGCTGACATGAAGTTATCTCTTTCCGTATCTTTTTCTATTGTCTCCAGGTCTCTGCCAGTATTTTCTGCCAGTATCCTGTTTAATTTCTCTCTTGTCTTAAGCAGCCATTCTGTGTGAATTTTTACATCTGTAGCCTGACCGCTGGCTCCGCCAAGTGGCTGATGTATCATAATCTCTGCGTTAGGCAGGGCAAATCTCTTTCCCTTGGTTCCTGATGACAGAAGGAAGGATCCCATACTTGCCCCAAGGCCCATACAGATGGTACAAATATCTGGTTTTACATATCTCATTGTATCGTAAATAGCCATGCCGGCAGTTACAGAACCTCCCGGGGAATTTATGTATACATTAATGTCCTTCTCCGGGTCCTCAGCTTCAAGATAGAGAAGCTGTGCAACTACAAGGCTTGCTGTATGATCTGTAATCTCTTCATCGATAAAAATGATTCTGTCTTTAAGAAGTCTTGAGTATATATCGTAACTTCTCTCTCCAGCTCCAGACTGGTCTATTACATAGGGAATCATATTCATTGGATGCCCTCACTTTCTTCTAAATATACAAATGTGGACACGGCCCCGCGGTCATTGCCGGAGCCGCGTCCATTTTTTTCAGCAGGCTTGGTTATATTAATTAAACTCCTGACCTGCAGGATGTCCCTTAGTTATCGGACTCTTCCTTTGCAGGCTCTTCTTTCTCCTCTTCAGAAGGCTCTACCTGTACAGCATTGTCGTAGATGAAATCAATTGCCTTTCTTGTCTGAACATCGTCAGCAAAGTATCTTGTATCTCCGCCAATCATGTTCTTAACCTGCTCAACAGTGTTTCCATACTGCTCAGCGAAGTCAGCGATTTCCTTCTCGATCTCCTCTTCTGTAGCCTCGATCTTCTCCTGGTTGATGATACCTCTCAGAATAACCTTGGAAGCTGCTCTCTTCTCAGCATCTTCCTTAGTCTGAGCTCTCAGATCCTTCATGGATGTACCAGAGAACTGCAGGTACTGGTCAAGGGACAGGCCCTGGTACTGAAGCTGCTGCTGGAGCTCCTGAATCATGCTGTCTGTCTCATTCTCGATCATCTGCTCAGGAAGCTCAAGGCCGTTATTCTTGTAAACGCTCTCCAGCAGTCTGTCCTTCATGATCTCAACAGCTCTGTCGTCTGCTTCCTTCTGCATCTGCTTCTTCAGGTCTTCCTTGTACTCCTCAAGAGTGTCGAATTCGCTTACATCGCTGGCGAAATCGTCATCCAGCTCTGGAAGGATCTCTGTCTTGATCTCGTGGATCTTAACCTTGAATACAGCATCTGCTCCTGCCAGTTCCTCAGCCTGATACTTCTCAGGAAATGTTACGTTAACATCAACCTCATCTCCGGCATTCTTGCCAATAAGCTGATCTTCGAATCCTGGAATGAACTGTCCGGAACCAAGTTTCAGTTCAAAGTTCTCGCCTTTGCCGCCCTGGAACTCCTCACCATCCTTGTATCCAGTGAAGTCGATGATTACTGTATCGTCTTTCTGAGAAGGACGATCCTCTACAGTCTCCATTCTTGCGCCTCTCTTGCGCTCTCTTTCCAGTCTGTCGTTCAGCTGATCATCTGTAACAGTCTTGAACTGCTTCTCAACCTCAACGCCCTTGTAGTCCTTGATCTCTCTCTCCGGGAAGCAGAGAACAGTTGCTCTGATAACAACATCCTCACCCTTCTTGATCTCATCAGCATCCAGCTGAGGCTGAGCGATAACATCAAGGTCAAGGTCGTTCAGTGCCTGTGGATATCCGGACTGAAGAAGATCGTTGATTGCTTCTTCATAGAAAATGTCCTGTCCGTACATGTTCTCGATCAGCTTTCTTGGAGCCTTTCCTTTACGGAATCCGTCAACGCGGAATCTGTCTTTGTTTGCCTTATATGCTCTGCTGCAAGCATTCTCGAACTCCTCTGCGGAGAAGTTCATCTCAAACTTGTTGCTGTCTCCTGTTTTCTCAATGAATGTAGCCTTCATTTATTGTCCTCCTGCATCTCTGCTTTAATTGATTACTGCTGTTATTACCTTCTGACCTCTCAGCCCGTATATCAGGAAAATCTTGCCTTCTGATTCTGGTCTCCCTGTTGTTCTCCTGAGCTTTGGCCTCTATTCTAATAGCTGTCACGGATGTCCGATGTGAAGCCTCTCTGAAGCTTGGAAGCATTTTCCGGCTTAAGGTCGTACTTCTCTGCTATCTTTGCTGCAACATCACGAAAATCTTCTTCATCGCCGTGATACCACTCAACTTCCATCTCAAGGATCTTGCTGTCTCCGTTCTGTCCGTGAATGACTCCGTCGTCAAAGGACAGTGCACTCATAGACCTGCCTGTATCAACTTTAATAAGCTGTCTTCTGAATTCCATTTCCACCAGCTTGAGAAGCTTCTTCTCACCTGCTGCCTTCAGAAGTACATCGTAGGCATCACTGGACTCAAAGGCCCCTATATCCGGATTCTCAGCAAAACGCTCATCATTTATTACCAGGTTGAATTCCTCCCTGGAATGAAGCCCTTCTTCAACGTGGTTGTCCCACTTGATAGTAGCTGTTATCCTGTCATTCTCATATCTGATGCGGTAAGCGATACCGGCCTTTCTAAGATCCTGGTCCTCAGTATCGAAATAAACAGCATGCATCATGATATCTTCCAGATTGTCTCTGTTAACGAAGGGATCCAGCATCGGGTCGTTGAGGATCTCCGGAATCTGGTTCCTGTCCTCAAGCCTGTACTTGAATTCTGTCTCCATGAATAAGATTACTCTCCTGTTTATAATGGTAAAGCTCCGTAATCCCGGGAAAACAAGGTGTTTAATCCTTTCCCGGACACACAAAGCGCCCCGTTTCACGAATATACCGTGTTATTCTACATAAATCAACAGTTATTGTCAATTGAAAGGGTCTTTAACCCCCCTTTAGTTCCGGTATTTTTGAAATACATTTCTCATCCTGTGAAAAATCCGGAATTTTATCTAATATTCAAGCTTTTTCAGCTTTATTCTTGCATCCTTCCTTCCGGTAAGGGCATCGGTCATCCTCATGAAGTTGTCTGAAAGGTCGCTGGCATAGTATCTGTCCGGCATATCGTTCTCCTCTGCCAGAGCATCTCTTTCTTCCAGGATGACCTTAGCTTCTTTTATGACCTCTTCCGACGAACTATAAAATTCCATTTCCGGATAAAGCTTCTTAATCCGGTGAGCAATCAGCGGATAATGGGTGCATCCCAGAACCAGCTTATCAATATGATTCTCTGATACAAAATCGTCCATATAATATCTGATTGTCAGATCCATTATCTGGTTGTCGATAATTCCTTCTTCCACCAGGGGAACAAAGGCAGGACATGCCAGACTGCATGTTTCCACCCCAGGATCGTACCGGTGAATGGTATCCGGGTATACGTTGCTGTTAATAGTCACCTTTGTGCCGATTATGCCAACCTTCCTGCATCCATCCTCTGCCACCCTCTTTGCTGTAGGCTCCACCACTCCCAGTATAGGAAGTTCCGGGTGAAGTTCCCTGAGCATTGGAAGCGCCATGGCAGTAACTGTATTGCAGGCGATTATCACCATTTTTACATCTTTACTGACAAGATAGTTAACAATCTGCCTTGAAAACTCTCTGATTGTCTCCGGTGATTTTGATCCATAGGGAGTTCTTGCTGTGTCACCGTAAAAAATTACGTGTTCCAGGGGCAGTTCCTTATGAAGAGCCATAACACTGGTTAATCCGCCTATTCCCGAATCAAAGAACCCAATTGGTCTGTTATCCATGGAAGGTCTCCTCTACCTGAAATCAAAATGCATTTTGCGATAAAAAATTCCCCCTTGCACGAGCAAGGGGGATCTTGGTGCGGATGGTGGGACTCGAACCCACATGATTTGTGGTCACACGGACCTGAACCGTGCGCGTCTGCCAATTCCGCCACATCCGCTCAACGTGGCTTGTCGTATTCGCAACGACAAGTGATACTATACACGAATATTCGACATTTGTAAAGTCATTTTTTTAGATTTTTTTGATTTTTTATTCTTGTCTGATTTAGTCTCAGGAGAGAGCTTATCACCCTCTCCTGAAAACCATTATAACCTGCATAATTCAGTTAATCTATTCTATTTATATATGTCGTTCAGAATTCTTGCAAGATGAACACCGCTGGCTGAAGCCTGGGAAAGAGAGTGGGTTATGCCTGCCCCGTCTCCAATGGCGTAAAGGCCTTTTACTGAGGTTTCCAGATTGCTGTCTACTGGAACTCCGGAATTGTAGAACTTTACCTCAACACCATAAAGGAGTGTATCCTCGTTTGCTGTTCCCGGAGCTATCTTGTCCAGTGCATATATCATTTCGATAATATCGTCCAGCTGTCTCTTAGGAATAACCAGGCTGAGATCTCCGGCAGTAGCCTTAAGTGTAGGGACGGTAAATGATTTCTTCATTCTCCTCTCGCTGCTTCGTCTTCCCTTAACCAGGTCTCCAAAGCGCTGAAGCAGAACGCCTCCTCCAAGGAGGTTAGAAAGTTTTGCTATGGATTCACCGTATTCATTGCTGTCCTTGAAGGGCTCGGTGAAGTGGTTGGATACAAGCAGTGCAAAATTGGTGTTATCAGTATGGAGGGCCGGATCAGCGTAACTGTGACCGTTTACTGTAATGATGCCGTTAGTATTCTCTGATACAACCTCACCATAAGGATTCATGCAGAATGTACGAACTCTGTCATTGTACTGCTTTGTCTGGTAGACAATTTTGCTTTCGTATACCTGATCAGTAATGTGCTTGAAAATTGCTGCTGGCAGTTCTACTCTCACACCTATATCCACTCTGTTGCTGACCTGCTCGATACCGAAGGAACGGCAGACGCTGGATATCCACTTAGATCCCGATCTTCCGGTGGCAAGTATCACCTGGGAAGCAGAGTATTTCTCACCCTTCACGTCTGTAACAATGAAGCGTCCGTCCTTTTTTTCAACGGTATCCGCAGCAGTGCGCAGTTTAATATCAATTTTTTTGCTGATGTAATCATAGATCTGGCCCAGGATCTTAACATTCCTGTCTGTTCCCAGATGTCTTACCTTTGCATCCAGGAGGTGGAGGTCGTACTGCAGGCACTGTCTCTTCAGGTCAGAGTTTCCAGTGCTGTAGAGCTTTGCTTCTGACCCTCCGAAGGAGCACAGGACGCTGTCTACATATTCCATGAGTTCCATGGCCTTGTCGTCTCCTACGTATTCGTGAAGATCTCCGCCGAACTGATTGGTAATGTTGTATTTTCCGTCAGAAAGGGTTCCTGCTCCGCCATATCCGTTCATGATGTGGCAGGGATTACACTTGATGCATCTCTCTGTTTTGCCGGCTTTAATCGGACAGATTCTCTGCTCCAGGGGCGCTCCCTTGTCCATCATAAGTACCTTGCAGCCGGAATTCTGCTTAGTGAGCTCGTAAGACAGAAAAACCCCTCCGGCTCCTGCCCCTATTATTATTACGTCGTAATCTTTCATTCTAGTCCTCCGCACACAATAAGACCGTCATACCATTAAGTATGACGGCTCCTACTCTCAAATCTCAATAATGGCAGGGTTCCTGCCAATGAATAATCTGTGACTATTCCTGATCCTCCATGATCTTGTCAAACTCAGCAACTGCTGCGTTGAACTCTTCTTCATCAAGATCAAGAAGTTCAAAGGTCTCATCGTTATTGTCCTGATATCCGTAAATGTATACATCGTCGGTTCCGTCATCAGGTGCCAGGGCGATGTATTCCTTGTCTTCGAGATCGAAAATTCCGATGATAAAGCAGTCAACTGCTGTTCCGTCGTTGAACTCCAGTGTTATATACTCTTCATCCTCATCGAGTTCTTCTTCCAGGTCCTTAGTCAGTTCCTCAGACATGTTTGTTTCTCCTTTTGTATAATTAATAGCTTTCTGTCACCAATCAGGCAACAACTCCACGTAAATGTATCATGGATAGGCCATTAATGCAAGCTTTCTAAACAGGCTGATTCAGATTAATGGAGCCGCGGGCCTTTTTCAGGTACTCTGCCTGCAGTCGATTGTCCGGAAAAATATCTGAGAACGCTTTCTGCAGCTTTTGAATTCATTCCATCAACTTCCATCAGCTGATCGTAGGAAGCTTTTTTTATGGCATCAACACTTCTGAAATGACTGAGAAGGGCCTGTCTTCTTTTAGGCCCAACTCCCGGTATCTTCTCCAGGCCCGATTCGATCATCCTCTTGCCCCTCCTGTCCTTCTGGAAGGTTATTGCAAAACGGTGAACTTCCTCCTGTATGGTACCGGCATAGCTGAAGAGCATGCTGTCTCCCTTAAGGTCGTATTCACTGCCGTCTTCAAAGACTATGGCCCTTGTTCTGTGAACATCATCTTTTGCCAGGCCAACCACAGGAATTGACATTCTGAAGGCGTCCACAATCTTTTTAACTGCGTGGACCTGCCCCAGACCTCCGTCAATAAAGAAAATGTCAGGGAAGTGGTCGAATCCGGGATCTCCTCCCTTTCCTCTTTTCAGCCTTCTGTATATAACCTCCTGCAAGCTTCCGTAGTCATCGCCGGCATCTGCAGTTTTTATTCTGAATTTTCTGTAATCCTTCCTTATAGGGCGCCTGCCCTCATAGACCACCATTGCTCCTACCATGTCAAGGCCGTTGAGATTTGAAATATCATAGGCCTCAACACGGTACTCTCTGTCATCGTCATCGTTTATGAGATATGGCTCTGAGCCGCTGATCTCCGCAGCGCGGACAATTATTTTTTCCACCTTATCCCTCAGGGCCTGCTTCCTCTCCGCATCTCTTGCAGCCCTCAGGTCGAGATCTTTCAGGAGCTGGAGAGAATCTGACACAGCCATGTCAAGTATGGCTTTCTTGTCACCTCTTTCAGGGACGAGAATCCTGGTCCTGTGATTTACGTCTCTCTTTTCTTTGTAGTTTTCTTCATTCGTCTTGTCCAGCAGCTGTGAGATCAGCTCCTGGTCATCTATGTGAACAGGCAAAAGGATTTCCTTAGGAAGTCTCATTGATGTGAGATAGTACTGTTTGATGAAAGCGTCCAGAAGAGCTTTTTTGTCGCCGGATTCAGCTCCGCTGTCCATGTAGAAGACTTCTCTTCCTGTGAGCTTTCCATCTCTCACTTTGTACTGAACCACGATTGTGTTCTTTTCTGTTGCAAGAGGAATCAAAACGTCTTTGTCCCTTTCACCGATCATGGTAGCCCGCTGGGTTTCTCCAAGGATCTCCAGGGATTTAATATAATCCCGGTATTTTGCGGCCTCCTCGAAGTTAAGCTTTTCCGACTCCTGATACATCTGTTCTTTAAGATGCTCTATTAACTCCCTGTCTTTGCCTTCAAGGATCTGGAGAATGTGGTTGATCATTTCCATGTAATCTTCTTTTGACTGGAGGCCGGTACATGGTCCGGTACACTTTCCTATGTGGTAGTTCAGACATGGCCGGAAATTATCGGGGAAGGAAAGCCTTTCGCATTTCTTAACAGGATAAAGTTCGTCCAGCATTTTAAGAATGCGGCTGACTGCGCCGCTGTCCGAGTAGGGGCCGAAATACCTGCTGCCGTCTCTCTTGAGGAGCCTGGTTTTGATTACCCTGGGAAACTCTTCTTTCAGGGTGACCGCAATGTATGGATAGGTTTTGTCATCCTTCAGCAGAAT
>Ga0256404_1005894_pt1 | contig 20986 bp, 16 predicted proteins | sample RumenRJG_01DNA_FD_185990 | JGI IMG/M metagenome (GOLD analysis project Ga0256404, IMG submission 185990) | Bovine rumen microbial communities from Lethbridge, Alberta, Canada - RJG_01 | ecosystem: Host-associated > Mammals > Digestive system > Stomach > Rumen | place: Canada: Alberta | collected...
CCTTAAGGGGTGGCACGGGAATGAAATGCGGTTGGCAGACTATTCCCGACCCCTTGAGGGGTAGTGTCCGTATTAAGCCCTTATAGGGCTTTCGCAAACCACCCGTTTAACGGGTGGTTTTGATTTGTCTATTCTTGACAAATCCTATGGAAAAGCTTATAATTAAAGTATAATAGTATCTATTGAAAGGAATTGACCGTAATGCTAATCTCAACCAAGGGCAGATACGCCCTGCGCCTTATGCTTGACCTTGCGCTGTGCGAGCAGGGCAAGTATGTCGCACTCAAAGATGTCGCACAAAGACAGGGTATCAGCGTAAAGTATCTTGAACAGATCATCTCCGTTTTGAGCCGTGCAGGCTTTGTCAGGAGCGTTCGCGGCTCTGGCGGGGGATATATGCTCACCAACGAGCCCAAGGATTACACCGTCGGTATGATACTGCGGCTCACCGAGGGCAGCCTTGCACCCGTGCAGTGCCTTGAGGTCGAGCATAATGACTGTCCGCGCGCAGACAGCTGCGTTACACTGGGCGTGTGGGAAAAGCTGTACAGCGCTATCAACAGCGTTGTGGATACCATTACCCTGCAGGATCTTGTAAATGATAGCAGCCGCTTAACGAGCTAATATCCGCAGTCGGCATGGCGCAGTATACACCTGAGGACACCACCGTTGAGAGCGTTTTCAAGCGCGCAGATAAAGCTATGTACGAGGATAAGTCCCGCATCAGGAGCAAATATACCACATCATAATGAAAAAAGCCGCCTGACTGTAAAAAGTCGGGCGGCATTTGATTTGCGTGAATAAAAAAACACCTGTCTGCAAACCTTGCAAACAGGCGGTTTTCATAAAGGGTGAGTAGAGAGATTTGAACTCTCGGTCTTCAGAGCCACAATCTGACGCGTTAGGCCAGCTACGCTATACCCACCATAAAAATAATACCTGAACCAAGTCAGGTAAACACGCCATACTGGATTCGAACCAGTGACCTACCGCTTAGAAGGCGGTTGCTCTATCCAACTGAGCTAATGACGCATACATCAGCTAAAAAATGCACCGAGTGGATATTTCTCAAGTGCATTTTGCCAAAGCGGGTGATGAGAATCGAACTCACATGACCAGCTTGGAAGGCTGGGGTTCTACCACTGAACTACACCCGCATAAACCGTCAATTTTGGGCAACCCCCTCAATTGACGATATTTATTATATCATAATGAAATCAGAATGTCAAGCGTTTTTTTGTGATTTTCTATCCTTAACAAAAAATTCATCAGACGTAAGAGATAGAATGTAAAAATAAGAACTAAATTTTGTATCTGCTTTTCAGAAAAGCGATTGACTCCTTACAGGAGTTGTTTTCTTTATTCAGTTTTGCAATCTTGTCATTATCGTTGTTTATTTCTTCGTTTATTCTTTTACTATTTGCTTTGACATATGCTTTTTTTGTTCCTACGCTTGCTTTGAGGAATATATAAAAAAGCAAGAATACTATAGTTATAAGTAACCCGATAAAAACTAATACAGTTGATTGTAACAATGCAGCAAGTATCATCAGTCCGACTCCACCGACCATTAGACTGAGAAAGGTGTTGACAGTTTTTGTTTTTTCATCTACTGTGAGTTTATTCTTATTTATAGTTATCTGCTCATTTAACTCATTTATTTGTTCTTCAAGCTTTTTACTTTTGCTATTTAGTTCGTTAAGAGATGCTTTCTTTTTATCCAGAAAGCCAAAGTGGTTCACAAGATACTGGTCCCACGTTGATTTTATGTTGCTTTTGTATTCAATCGGAGCGCAAAGCATTGCTTTGTCGATATATGCAGTGAGCTGAGAAAAATCATGGTCGCTTATATCAAGTACTTTAAACTTGTGGGTTTTCATTGAAGCCATTCCATACCAACCACGATAATCGTCAGGATAATCTTCACTTACTTGTTTGTATATTTCGTATGCTTTGTTATATTCTTTGAAATTCTCATTTGTATTTGCATTCTGTAAAAGGCGCTCTTTTTCCATTTCGCCTTTGCCTGCAATGATAACATTTTGTGCAGTGATATTATTAGTAAAAGAAATGTTGAAATTCTGAATAGCTTTTTCAACAATAAAAGCAGAACCGCAGTACTGACAAACAGCAGCTTCATGTGTGTTGTCCACCTGCAGCGGAGCACCACAGTTTGTACATTTTGCATTTACAAGTGGCATTAATTATACCTCCCGAATGTTGATATAACAATTATATCACATTTTTATCCATAATGCAACAATATTTACTTTTTTCTGAGAATTTTCTTCCTGAACCACTTGACATACAGCTCGATAAGCTGCGTGAGCGCATATTCGTACAGCAGGAAAAAGAAATTCGCCGCCGCCCACAGCACAAGTATCGCCCATTTGCCGAATGACTCCATACCGTCGAGCATATCCTGCGATACGAAGACCTTCGTGAACAGGAAAAAGAACAGCGCCATCGCCGCGTTGAACACCGCGAATTTTATTATCCACGCAAGCACCTTGTTTTTGCGCTGATCCAGCCCGTATTTGAGGATAGGGTAGTACCCCATAAAGATTATGAACAGCGCCGCCGCCTGAATGTTAGGAGTCAGGAACGGGCACAGCAGGCTGACCGCAATGTAGGTCGTTATAGCCCAGCTGCGATCGACCTCAACTATCATAACGACCATCAGAAAGCCCGCAAATGTGGGTATAGCGTAGTCAAGCATCGGCAGAAAGCCCGAGCAGAACATAGCGATAAGGCACACCGCGCTGATAATGCCGCCCAGCGCCACCTTAAAGCTCGTTTTCTGTTTTTTCATAAAGTGAGTATCTCCGTTGTAAACATTGTTTCCAGCTTGTTTTTGTTTGATTGTGGTAAGTTTATCAAAGTTATTGTGGGACTCCTCTTGGGAGTGTTTTTTCTCTTACTCTCTGTTCTGAACTCCTACTACTTTTTCGTTATTTGGGTCGTAGACCCAAATGGCGAAAAAGCAATAAAAGGTTTAGGAAAGGGGGTTGGGGGAGAACCCTTCTCAAAAAGGGTTTCCCCCAATAATCTTTGATAATCTTCTCTCGATCAGCAGCAGGGGATAATGTCGCCGCCCATACATTCACAGCAAGAGTCCAGACACAAAAGGTCACAGCAGCAGTTGCAGGCATCGTGGCTCTGGTTCTGGTAGTAGCCGCTTGGCATACCGTTCATATTACCGCCGCGCTGCGAGCCGAGCTGATTGAGTGCAGCCGCATATTCGGCATTGTTCGGATTGATATTATGTGCCTGCGTGAAATGGTCATACGCCTCGTTGAACCAGCCGCGCTTGTAAGCGACCGAGCCTTTGAGAAAGTGCCATTCTGCATCACGGCGGGCAGGGTCAACGCTTGAAAGAATGTTGTCAGCCTCGGTGATGTTGCCCGTCTGGATAAGCTCGCGCACGCGCGCACTGTCGAAGTAATTGCTTGTAGATTGATAGCTTGCGTATTCACCGTTTCTGATGCGGTTGATTATCTCGTCATAAGCCTCGTTGACCTCAGCCATTTTCTCTGACGCAACGTCCTGCAGGGGATTGTTCTGGTACTGGTCGGGGTGGTACTTTTTCACGAGCTCCTTGTAAGCCGCCTTGACCTCCTCCTCGGTCGCACCGTGTGACACGCCAAGCACTACATAAGGGTCTTTGCCGTTTGTCATAATTCTGTCGTTCCTTTCCTTACTTTATTTCTCTTGTTGAATTTCTCCGTTTTGACCTGATTATAAGTATATTTTAAACCAAGGTACACTATGTTGTCAAGTATATCGCGGAATCTTTGCATATCAAGCGCCACATAGCAGTCCGCAAGCTGCCCCAGCGACATATTGACCGTTGCATCGCAAAGCTCGCGCACCTGCTTGGGAAATTTGCCCTGCCCGTCCCACTGTATATCGTGTGAGCGCATATATATTATCAGCGGATTGTACCCGCCCTGCTCGATGTCTTTTTTCAGGTCGTCAAGCGCATCGGTTATGTACACGAACCGCCCGAGGCAGTACCCGAACCGCGCAAGCAGAGCTTTTTCGCGTTTGTTTGTGCCTATCTCACCAAACACCGCCTGCATCATAAGCGCCGTAGGCTCGCAGGCAGCGTCGATTCCCGCACTTTTGTCCGCTTCAAGCGCCGTCTGCAGCTTCATAGCCTCGCTTATACTGTCGCTGAGGTCAGCGTACTTGACGCAGGCGCGCTTGTAAGCCTTCTTGAAAAACGGCAGCAGCGCGTATGCTATCAGCTTTTTCTTAAAGCCGCTGTCGGCGATATCGTCACGCAGCTTGTGATAAGTCAGCAGCACCGATACGCTCGATGCAAACGAAAGGTCGCTCCCGCACGCCGCGCACATCGACTTTTTCCACGGGTGAGCGATACATCTCTCTCCGCGGACTTTCAGCTTCTTGCCGCGCACCGATAGGTCGATCAGCGCAAGAAAAGCCGAGTCATACGTCAGCGTCATTCTCGTCATAAACCCGAAACGGCGGTGCATATCCTTGCAGATGCCGCAGTAGACGCTTTTGTATATCTCGTACTCAAACATACGCATATACGGCTTGTAGGCTCTGATGTACCCGAACATCTGCGCACTTCCTTCCCGATAAGGTTTACACAATTGATTATACTACTTTTTATACACACTTGTCAACACCGCACAAAAGAAAAGACCCCCGCGAAAGCATTTTTTCGCTGGGATCTTTTCTGTTAACTGTTAAAAGAGTTGTAAGCTTACTTTATCTCCTCAAGGCGAACATTTGAGATGTGGATAGTTGCGGTAGAGCCGCACTTGCCCATATTGAACTCAAGTCTGCCTGTGGGGTCTGTTCTGTCCTTCATTTCAAACTCGTACTTATAGGACTGCTTTGTGGTCTTGAGGTCAAGCGATGTATCGGGCAGGTATCTTATCCAGCCCTGGTTTGGCGCGGTAACAGCGACCTTCATCGTTCTTTCAGCCTCTGCATACGCATCGAATGTCACGCGGTACTTTTTGCCCTTGATCATTGGCTGGTCGAACTGCACCAGCTGTACCGAATACTCCTCTGTACCCTCGGCAGTTGATTTGATGACGATCTCGTTGTTCTTTATCTCCGCCGAGCCTGCGCCCTCGTTGAACAGCAGGAACTTCCAGTCTGTATCGTCATTGAGATCCTCAGCCTTGGAGAAATCACCGTTGTAGATGAAGTTTCCGTCAGCGGTAGCCTCTCTGAACTTAGGCTCGGGCTTTTTAACGTTTGTGTCATATGAAGGCTTCTGGTAAACGCGAACGTAGTCTACCTCGAACTCTGCCTTGTCAAAGTTTGTTGACGCATCGGGGTTGCCCGGCCAGTTGCCGCCGACAGCGAGGTTGAGCTGCATAAAGAAGGTCTGGTCAAACGGAGCAGGGTATGGCTTGTCGTCCTGTCCCTTTTCAGCGGTGAACCAGTCATTTACCTTCAGATACTCCTTGCCGTCGATGTACCAGCGTATCTCACCCGGCTCCCACTCAACAGAATACTCGTGGAAGCTGTCAGCAAAGCTGCCGCTTTCGAGCTTGACCGTGCCCTGCTGTTCGCCGTGAGGCTCGCCGTAATGAACTGTGCCGTAAGCGGTCTTGACATCATTTCCAAGTACCTCCATAATGTCTATCTCACCGCACTTGGGCCACTGACCGTACTTGCTCTCGTCGGTCGGCATCATCCATATCGCAGGCCACAAGCCCTGTCCCTCGGGAGTTTTTGCCTTGACGCATATCTTGCCGTAGAGGAAATCCTTCTTGTTCTGCGACTTTATCTTGCCGGATGTGTAGTAGTCAGCGCCGTTTTTCTGCGTCTTTATGCCCTTGAGTACAAGCTTGCCCTCTCTGATGAACACGTTGTCGGTCGAGGTCGTGTACTCCTGAAGCTCGTTGTTTGTCCAGCCCGGCTCGTGCGGGTCGTAGCTCCAGATGCTCTCGTCGAGCTTCTTGCCGTTGAACTCGTCACTCCACAGCAGATTGTAGCCCTCAAGGTCGGGAGTTTTCTCGTCGGTCTTGCTCGGGTCGAAATCAGGCTGTGCGCTTCCCGAAGAATCAGCTGCGCTTGATTGTTCCGCCGTGCTTGATGATACAGACGAGGAGTCAGCCGCGCTTGAAGAATCGCTCTTGCTTGAATCTCCGCAGCCTGCCATTGACGAAAGCATCGCTATCGCAGCAAGCAGCGAGATGATTTTTCTGCTTTTCATATCTTTTCCCTCCATATAGAACTGTTGCACATATTTTGTAACTGAATTATACAATCATTTGGCGCAAATTTATATAAATTTAATTGTATTTTTATAAGAATTATGCTACAATAAACACAACATCAGCCTTTTACTATATTTCACACGGGAGGTGCAGTTATGAGCATAAATATAGACAGGGAGATGTCTGTGCGCGAGTTTGCCCTGCGCGAGAACGAGAGCGCACACGCGCCGTACGTCCCCGAATTTGACTTTTACTACGCTGTAAAAAGCGGAGATGTCGCAAAGGTCTCGGCGCTTTGCTCGGTAGACTTTGCAAAGAAAGACGGCTTGGGCAAGCTGTGCGAGGACAGATTGCAGAATCTCAAATACCATTTTGCGATAACCGCGGCAATGCTTGCGCGCTACTGCATAGAATCGGGCATGGAGCATGAAACGGCATACAGCCTCAGCGACCTTTACATACAAAGCTGTGACCGCTGTACCACACCCAACGAAATATCGGGGCTTCACCGCAATATGTCTATGGACTACACAAAGCGCATGGCGGCGCTTCGCAAGGACAGGCTCTACTCAAAGCAGATAGTGCTGTGCGTGAATTACATCTACTCCCACCTGCACAAGAAGATAACCGTTGACGAGCTTGCAAAGCACACGGGGCTTAGTCCGAGCTACCTGTCGCGCCTGTTTAAAAAGGAAACGGGAGAGAGCATCACGGGCTACATCATCAGGCGCAAGATAAATGCGGCGAAGAATATGCTCAAATATTCGGGATATTCGCTCTCGCAGATATCCGAAACGCTCGCGTTTTCCTGCCAGAGCTACTTCACAAAGATATTCAAAGACCTTGAGGGCGTAACTCCCAAAAGGTACCGCGATATGTATTCGTTCACGACCGAGATAAATTCCTATACCGTAAAGGAGAGCAAGAAATGAGGACAACACTTTCACTTGATAAGGACTGGTCATTCAACTTGGGCGAGGTCGATAGCGGCGCAGGGCTTTCGCACAATGACATCTATTCAGGCTCAAAGGCGGGTGCCGTCAAGGGCGTGCCGCAGAGCGATTTTGACGTATCTGCGTGGGAAACAGTCACCCTTCCGCACGATTGGTCTGTCCGCCTGCCGTTTGACCCAAGCGGTTCGCCCTCGTGGGGCTACAAGCCAAAGGGCAAGGCGTGGTACAGAAAAGCGTTCTTTCTGCCCAAGCAGTACGAGGGCAGGCAGCTCACGATAACCTTTGAGGGCGCGGCAAAGGACGCATACGTTTACTTCAACGGCTCGCTTATAAAGCGCAATTTCACCGCATATGCGCCGTTTACAGTCGATGTTTCCGACAGGGCTTTCTTTGACAGCCGCCCCAACGTGCTTGCGGTATTTGTAGATGCAGACGGCTTTGAGGGCTGGTGGTACGAGGGCGCAGGACTTTACCGAAGCGTCCGCCTTGACGTTAAGGACAGGGTGAATATCGCCGAGAACGGCATCTTTGTAAAGGGCGAAAAGCGTGCGGATAAGTGGGTGGCTAACATCTCGCTTGACATCTGCAATACCACATACGAGGACAAGAGCGTGACCGTGCTTTGCCGCATTACCGATAAGCAGACGCACGAGCAGGCGGCGGAGTACAAGTTCCACACCTTTACCTATAAAATGGACACCGTGACCAAGTCGATGCTTTTGTATATCCCCGACCCGAAGCTGTGGGATATTGATTCCCCAAATCTCTATGAATGTGAGGTGCAGCTGCTTGACGGCGAGACGGTGCTTGACAACGCAGCCGTCACGTTCGGCTTGCGCACCATACGTTTTGACGCAGATAAAGGCTTTTTCCTCAACGGCAGGAGCGTCAGGATATACGGCACCTGCAATCACCAGGATCACGGAGGGCTCGGTGTCGCGCTGCCCGAAAGCGTCATACGCTACCGCATCACCCGCCTCAAGCAAATGGGCAGCAACGCCTACCGCTGCGCTCACGGTATAGTCCACAAGGCGCTGCTTGACGAGTGCGACAGGCAGGGAATGCTCGTGCTTGACGAGAACCGCAGCTTTGAAACGAGTGAGGACTGCCTTGAACAGCTGCGCACAATGGTTCGCCGCGACAGAAATCACCCCAGCGTGATAATGTATTCCATCTTCAACGAGGAGCCTTTGCAGGGCACCAAAAACGGCGCACTTATGGCACAGCGAATGATATACGAGATAAAAAAGCTCGACGATTCGCGCCTCGTTACAGGCGCTATAAACGGCGGTGTGCTTGAGGACGAGGGCTGTGCGGACATTCTTGACGTGTGCGGCATCAACTACATTATGGATTCCTATGATAAGCTGCACGAAAAGCACCCCGAGCTGTGCATCATCGGTTCGGAAACGACCTCGACCTTTGCCGTGCGCGATTGTTATAAGACCGACAGAGAAAAGCATCTTTTCTCAAACTACGATGAGGATCCTGCCGACTGGGGCGCAACCGTCCGTCAGACGTGGGATATAATACGCCACCGCGACTATGCCGCAGGCGCGTTTATCTGGACAGGCTTTGACTACCTGGGCGAGCCGACGCCGTTTGAGTGGCCAAGCGTTTCGAGCTTTTTCGGTATGATGGACATCTGCGGCTTTGCCAAGGACGGCTACTATATGTGCAAGGCGTATTTCAGCGACGAGCCTGTTGTACATGTTCTGCCGCACTGGAACTTTACAGGTCACGAGGGCGAAATGATCCGCGTGATGAGCCACACCAACTGTGAGCAGGCGGAGCTTTTTGTCAACTCGCGCTCGCTGGGCAGAAAGGATATCGACATCGACAAGCAGGCTTACTGGGAGGTTCCGTTCGAGGCGGGCGAACTCAAGCTTGTGGGCTACCGCGGCGGAAAGGCAGTAGGCGAGGACATAAGGCGCACCGCAGGCAAAGCAACGAGGATAGTTTTGCAGCCGTTTGAGAGAGCTATCAAAAATGACGGCGTTGATATGGCGGTAATCAACGTAATCGCGCTTGACGAAAACGGAAATGAGGTCACGGACTTTGAGCAAAGCGTTACCCTCGTATGCGACGGCGGCGAGGTAGTCGCATCATCAAACGGCGACCCCAACTGCCACGAGGACTTTACAAGTGCTTCGCGCAGCCTTTTCCACGGAAAAGCGCAGTTTATCGTGCGCTGTAAGGTGTGTTGCAAGCGTCTTGCCTTGACAGGTGAGTGCGAGGGCGTAAGCTGTCAACCAATAGAGCTTGACATAATTGAAGCGCAGCCCGAAAACTACGCTGAAAGTGTATTTGACAGCTATATCCCCGGCTGGAGCGTAAGCACAAGGCTGTTTGACAGTATGCCCGACATTGCAAACCTTAAAAACGACCCGACCGACAACAACTCGTTTGAGCCTGTCAATATCGCGGCAGGCACTCCGCAAAGGCTATCCGACTGTATCGGTAAGTTCGCGCTGTACACCGCAAGCGTCAATATTCCCCAAAGCATCAACGGCAAGCCGCCGATACTGCATTTCAGCGCATTGTGGGGCAAATGCTCGGTATATCTGAACAGACAGCTTATCGGTCAGGCGGAGGGCTATTGGAACACCGTTTCGCTTGACTGTGCCGTGCCCGAGGGCGTCAGCGGCAGGTGCGAGCTTATCGTGTGCGTGGAAAGCACCACAAAGTACGGCTTCGGTGTGTGCGGCAGCGTGATGATGCGGTAGTGTCGTTTCAGCGCGTCTTTGAATAGTATATACAAAACTGTTCGGAGATGATAGCGTGGAAATATCGCAGAATATAGCTGTCAAGGTATCTGTCTTGACGATAGTGGCAAACACCGTACTTGCGCTGATTAAACTGCTCGCAGGAGTGTTTGCAGGTTCTCGCGCGCTTGTAAGCGATGCAGTACACTCCGCGTCCGATGTATTCTCAACGCTTATAGTCATCATCGGCGTTAAGATAGCGGGCAGAAAGGCTGACAGCTCCCACCCATACGGCCACGAGAGATTTGAGTGCGTTGCGGCGATGCTGCTTTCATTCGTGCTCGCGCTGACGGGTCTCGGCGTAGGCTATGACGGCGTAAAAGCGGCGTTTTCATCACAGCAAAGTGCTGCACCCTCCGCACTCGCGCTGGGGGCGGCGCTTTTGTCTGTGGCGGTCAAGGAGATAATGTACCGCCTTACGATCAAAGCCGCAGACCGCATAAATTCGGACGCTTTGCGCGCTGATGCGTGGCACCACCGCAGCGACAGCCTTTCGTCAGTTGGCAGCTTTGTCGGGGTGCTTGGCGCTCGCCTTGGCCTGCCTGTGCTTGACCCCCTTGCAAGCGCGGTGATAAGCCTTTTTATCCTCAAAGCAGCGTTTGACATCTTTATGGACTGCACCGACAAAATGACCGACCGCGCCTGCGATGAACGCACCGTTGCGGCTATGCGCGAGGTGATAATGGACTGCGACGGCGTTATCTGCATAACCTCTCTGCGCACACGGCAGTTCGGCTCACGCGCGTACGTTGATGTCGATATCTGCGCAGACGGCTCGCTGACGCTGTTTGAGGCGCACGCTATCGCACTTTGTGTTCACGACAGCATCGAGCGCAGGTTCGCGCTTGTCAAGCATTGTATGGTACACGTTGACCCGATGCAGCTTCGCCCCTGCACGAAAGATTGCTTGAAATCTTCATAAATAAAGGTTATACTGATTTGTACGAACCTATTTAATTGGACGGTACAAAAGAACTATTATAAATAAACAGGGAATGAAAACTATGCAGAATTTTCTTGAAAGACTTGAAATGCTCTACGGGCAGCAGGCTGTTGATAGGCTCAAACGCAGCAGTGTCGCCGTTTTCGGCGTTGGCGGAGTAGGCAGCTACGCTGTCGAGGCGCTTGCGCGGTGCGGCATCGGTCGGCTTGACCTTATCGACAATGACAGGGTAGCCGTTTCAAACATCAACCGTCAGCTTATCGCGACCTTTGATACGGTCGGCAGGAACAAGGTCGATGCGGCGAAGGAGCGTATCGCGTCTATAAATCCGCAGTGCGATGTGCGCGCCGTGTGCGCCTTCTATGCGCCCGACAACGCAGACAGCTTTGACCTTACGCAGTACGATTTTGTCGTTGATGCGGTGGATTTTGTGCCTGCAAAGATTGAGCTTGCGGTGCGCTGTGACAAGCTGAATGTGCCGCTGATAAGCGCGATGGGCGCAGGCAACAAGATACATCCCGAGCTGTTTGAGGTCGCCGATATCTATAAAACGAGCGTCTGTCCGCTTGCGAGAGTTATGCGCCGCGAGCTGAAAAAAAGGGGAGTGCGCCGCCTGCTTTGCGTCTACTCAAAGGAAATACCGCGCGAAAGCGGCTTTGACGAGCAGGGAAAGCGCTGTCCTGCAAGCTGTGCGTTCGTTCCGTCAGCGGTCGGGCTTATCATCGCATCGCAGGTCGTAAATCAGTTAACAGGGAATTAACAGGGTATTTTCAATAAAAAGCTTGACAAATCTTCGTGCAAGGTGTATAATAAGTTACAATTAGGTTACAAGTAGTTACATTTTGAATAAAGTGTTAAGAAAAACCGCACGATTTTGTGCGTCACAAAGCAAGTCAGCGCTTTTTCAAAGTGAATAAAATTGAGTGACTTATATGTTTGGAGATTTTAAAATGCGTAAAACAAGAATACTAAAGTCTGTCCTTGCGGTGAGTGCGGCGGCGATGATATCGGTAACAGCGGTCGGCTCGTACAATGACAGCTATGCAACAAGGGAAGAATATGTCTCACAGCTTACCGAGATCGAGAAAGAGCAAAGCGCCGTAAACTCGAAGATAAGCGATGCTGACAGTGAGCTCAAGCGCGAAAGGAACAAGCTTGACAGCATCAATAAGGATTACGCCGCTGTGCGCGAGCATATCCGCGTGGCTGAAGACGAGATAAACAAGCTTGAAAAGCAGATCGCAGATACCGATGCCAAGATGACCGAACTGCAATCGAACATCGAAGAAAAGACCAAGCAGATAAAGTCCGAAACGAGCGACTTTATGCAGAGGATAAGAGCGATGTACATAGCAGGCGGTTCGGATACATATATGAGCGTTCTCACCGATTCGTCGGATTTTTATGACGTTCTGATGCGGCTTGAACTGATGAAGCGCGTTGCCGACCACGACAACGAGCAGCTCGATAAGCTTGTTGAGCAGAAAAAAGACCTTGAAAAGCTCGAAAAGGACTACAAGGCACAGCAGGACGAGCTTAACGAGACTTGCCTGAAGTTTACCGACAAGCTGAATAATCTCAACGAGCAGAAAAGCAAGCTCGCACAGATGGAGTCACAGCAGGGCAAGACGATAAACCAGCTTGAATCACAGAAGCAGACACTTGTACAGCGCTCAAACGAGCTTGAACAGAAGCATTCGGAGATATCGAGCAAAGCGGATACAACTACCACCACAACAACTACCACGACTACAACGACCACTACAACTCCCGCGTACAGACCTGCACTTACCACTACGGCTCCGTATGCGCAGACCACTAAAAAGACGACCGCAGCAAAGCCTGTCATCACCGAGCCTGTCTCGCCGTCTGACCCTTCTACAAATCAGGCGAAGATAGATAAGGTAGTTGCATATGCAAAGAGCAATGTCGGCGGTGCGTATATTTTCGCAGGCTCTGCCTTCAGGGCAACAGACTGCTCGGGACTTACAATGCTTGCCTACAGACAGGTCGGCATAAACCTTCCGCACTATGCGCAGTCACAGGCAGCGTACGGACGTGCAGTTTCGTATAACCAGATGAAGCCGGGAGACCTTATCTTCTACGGCACAGCGTATAACATCTACCACGTTTCTATGTATGTCGGCAACGGAATGATAGTTCACGCATCCTGCCCCGAGGTCGGCATCGTGTTCTCCTATGCCGCAAGCGACAGAGGCAACATCTACTGCATAAGAAGACTTATAGAGACCTGAATTAAAAGTCACCGCTTTATGTGGTGACTTTTTTGTATACTATTCGTAGTATCTGCGGTTGACAATCTGCTTTGAGTGTGGTATACTTATCTGGGTGAAGGTAAAATGAATAATAAACGTATATCAACTCTTACGATAGTTTCCATCGGACTTTTTACAGCGATCATCTGCGTGCTTTCGCAGATAGCCATACCGCTGCCGACCAATGTTCCAATAACTCTCCAGACGTTTGCCATCGCGCTTGCAGGGTACTTTCTGGGCTGGGCAAAGGGAACGGTATCGGTGATAGTTTATATTTTCCTCGGCGGAGTCGGCGTGCCCGTATTTGCCAACTGGAAGGGCGGATTCGGCGTGCTTACAGGCTACACGGGCGGCTTTATCTGGGGATTTATACTCTTCGCGCTGCTGTGCGGCATAGGCTCGTCAAGGTTTGCGTCCAAAAAGCTTGCGGGTAAAGCCATAGCGCTTACGCTCGGCTTTGCTGGACTTCTTATCGACCACGTCATCGGAGCCGCGGTATACGCAGCCGTTGCAAATGTATCGCTTGCAAAGTCATTTACGGTCGTTTCGCTGCCGTTTCTTGTCAAGGACGTCGTATCGGTCGCTGCTGCGTACTTTATCAGCGAGGAGCTTGTCAAGCGCCTTGCAAAATCGGGAGCTTTCTCCTCACACAGATAAACATAAGTTTACACAAAAATACACCCGAGAGCATTTCATCAGATCTGCTTTCGGGTGTTGTTATTTGCTGTGCGTTAAGCCGCCGCTGCCGCTGCCTGATATGCAGCCTGCGTTGTTACAGCGCCCGTTCCGCCAAAGACGATGATCTTTTCGGGCTTGAGTTTTTTGAATCTCGCAACCTGCTCATCTATTAGCGCAGGCGGTACAAGATATATAGGTGACCTGTTCGCTGCTGCGTACACGCCGCCTGCAAGCGCGTCGGGGAAGGCAGTGCCTGTTGCAAGGCAGGGTGCGCTGGTCATATCAGAGAAAACCTGGTTTACATAAAGATTGGTCATGTATCTGTTGCTGCCGTATATTCTGGGCTGTGTCTCAGAGTATGCTTTAAGATTCTTTTCAGCGTTTTCGCTTATCAGCTTTGGTCCGCCGATAATAAAAGCGTATTTGAGCTTTTCCTCGCGTGCCGCAAGATAGCTCTTTGTATACTGGTCTATCTCGCCTGTGCCTCTGATGTAGAGGATAGGCAAGCGTCCGGCTGCTGCTATGCTGCTTACTGAAAGTGCATCAGCAAAATCGTTGTAGTAAACAAAGAATGCTGTATTTTTAGCAGTCTTTGTCATCGACTCCATCAAAATCGCTATTTTTGCAGATGTTTCAAAACGGTCCTTGCCTGCAACTCGTGTTGGAGTAACACCTATCGTTTTGAGCTGATTTTCGACATTTGCTGAAACAACGCCTGTTCCGCCGATTATCAGAGCATATGCTGGCCTGCGCCTTTGTATCTCTGCAATAGTGCCCGCGTCAAGCGAGGTCTTTGATGAAAGCAGTATCGGTGCCTTTATAAGATCAGCAAGCGGAACAGCTGCAAGAGCGTCGGCATAGCTTGTGCCGGATGCAATAATTACAAAATCGCTTTCCTGTGTGTTTGCCTTTGATATCTCTACCGCAGTGCTGTATCTGTTGTTTCCTGCATATCTGACTATTTCAGCTGCATTTGAGGGCAGTTCCTGTGTCCAGAACAGAACTGTGCTCGGCTTGTCGGAAACATACTCTCTGCCGTTGTATATGTAGTAAGTCCTGAGCTGGAAGTTGTAGTAGCTCTTTGCTGTGAGGTTCTGAACGTTGTATGCGGCTATGCCCTTGCCAAGCTTTGCTATCTGCTGATACTTGCCGTCGATTTGCTGATAAACGTATATGCCGCTTGCAACCGCGGGCAGGTTCCACGAAAGAGTAGCTCTGCCGTATGATGTGGTGTACTTAACACCTGTAAGCTGCTTGGTGAAAGATATATCGGTCTTGTACATTTCCTTTGTGCCGTTGTAGTCAGCAGCAGGGACGCTCGGGATATTGTACATAAATCTGATACTCTTTGCTGTGGTGTCGTACGGCGTATGCTCGCGGTTGAAGAAGGTAGTTCCCCTTGCAATGAATTCTTTAGTGCGCGCGGTGTCGTTCCAGGTCGAGTCATAGCAATAGTAGTAGCCGTTATCCAGCTTGACCATATTCCATGCGTGTCCGGCTCCCTGACCTAATCCGATAACGTAGACGTTTTCAACGTTTGACATATTCATTACCATCTGGAAGGTCTTTGCATAGCCCTCGCACACGCATCTTTTGTAGTATGCAGCGCCGTAAACGTTGTGCGCCCATTCTGCTTCAAGAACATTTCCGCTGCTGTCATGCGCGTATTCAAGATCGTTAACAAGTGTGTTGTTAAGCACAAGAGCCTTGTAATAGTTGGTGTAATTATCCTTTATCTTTGCGCGCAGGTTGTCTGCATATTTGATAATGGTATTCTGCATACTTGCCCTGGTGGATTTTCCGTTATACTCCTTTGGCATCAGTATAGCGATGTATTCGTCCGAATATGCTATCATGCGGGTAGCTAAAAAGTAGAATGACGGATTATCGTGCCTTAGTACATTATATGTCTGCAATGCTTCATTCAAGCTCAGTCCGTAATTTTTAAAGCTGACCGATCTGATAATGTAGTAGTTATCATAATCATCCAGCGTGTTATCTATCGTCTGATTCCAAAAGCTCAGACAGATGTTGTAGACCGCATTGTAGAACGACTGCCTCTTTGACCCGCTTGAATACTTGCCAAGCTCCGTGTAGCCGTATTTGCTGCCTGTAAGCGCGACGAATGATGATGACGGCGTAGCATTGATGCCCGTATCCGCAGAAAAATCGCTGCAGGTCTTTCCGATGCTGTTATCAAGCTTTACGTACTTGATACCATCTTCTTGTGCAACGACCTCACCTTTGACCTTATGCTCCTTTTGCTGCACCACAGTCTGAGTTTGTGTGCTTTCAAGAGCAGCGGCGCTGTTTTGCTGCGGCATAAAAGCTGCAAGAGAGCAGGCAAGCATAAGACTTGTGAGCAGGCTTAAAAATTTCTTTTTCATTGGCTGTACCCCTTTCTGCCTATATAGTTGTACATCTATACATATTAAGTTTAGCATTACAGCGCACTTGTGTCAATATGTTTTGCGCCGTTAATTGTTAACATTTCACCGTGATAAAAAATTAAATAAAAATATCTGATAAATACTTGACAAAATCGGTGTGATAGTGTATAATGTATAACTGTTGCAGATAGTGCAGCGTGCTGATATAGCTCAGTTGGTAGAGCACATCCTTGGTAAGGATGAGGTCACCGGTTCAAATCCGGTTATCAGCTCTCAGGCTCTCACTTTGTGGGAGCTTTTTTGATTGACAAATCAAAATTGGGTTGATATAATAGTATTGAAAGCAGTAATGCTTTCAAAGATGAGAGTGACCTTCGCTATTCGGCGGGGGTGGCTCTCATCTGAACGGGGAGCAACTACGGCTGCTATGGCTGTTGGGGCTCCTCATAAAAAAGGTGAGGCTCTCCGCTCTGCTTGGTGGAGGGCTAAATTTTTTTTGCATAAAAATACTCCGCAGAGATCATTTCCCTGCGGAGTATCTTTTATCAATTACTTTTCAAGCTGTGTATCAACAAATATGCTGTAAATTGCCTGCATAGCCTTTTCAAAGTCGTTCTCGCTTACGCCGATGATGATATTGAGCTCACTTGAGCCCTGGTCTATCATCTTTACGTTTACCCTTGCGTGTGCAAGTGCGGAGAATATCCTTCCTGCCGTACCTCTGTTAGACTTCATCGCGCGTCCAACGACTGCGATAAGTGCAAGGTCTGTTTCAATGTCGATAACATCGGGCTTGCAGTTGCGGTGGATACCTGCGAGTATCTCCTGCTCCTTCGGTGCGAACTCCTGCTGGTGAACAACGATAGACATCGTGTCGATACCCGAGGGCATATGCTCAAAGCAGATACCGTTCTTTTCAAACACCTCAAGCACACGTCTGCCGAAGCCTATCTCGGCATTCATCATATCCTTTTCGATATTGATAGCGGTAAAGCCCTTTTTGCCTGCGATGCCCGTGATAGTGAACTGCGGCTTCTGTGAGGTGGACTCTACGATAAATGTGCCGTCGTCCTCCGGAGCGTTGGTGTTCTTGATATTGATAGGGATACCTGCTTTTCTTACCGGGAAGATAGCGTCCTCGTGCAGAACCGTTGCGCCCATGTATGAAAGCTCGCGAAGCTCCTTGTAGGTGATTATCTTGATCGTCTGCGGGTCCTTGATAACGCGCGGGTCAGCAAAGAGGAATCCCGAAACGTCTGTCCAGTTCTCGTACAGGTCAGCGCCTACAGCAGCTGCAACGATAGAGCCTGTTATGTCCGAGCCGCCTCTTGAGAATGTCTTTATAGTGTCGTTAGGCATTGAGCCGTAAAAACCCGGGATAACTGCATTGTCAAGCCCTTCGAGCTTTGCTCTGAGCGCCTTGTTTGTCTTTTTTGAATCAAAGTGTCCCTGCTCGTCAAAGAAAATAACGTCAGCAGCATCTATAAAGTTGTAGCCGAGGTAGTTCGCAAGCACGATGCCGTTGAGGTATTCGCCTCTTGATGCGGCATAGTCACGGCCTGCCTTGCCGATAAAGCAAGCATTGATGATTTCAAATTCCTTTTCGAGAGAAAGGTCAAGACCAAGTTCCTTGATGATGCCGTTGTATCTTTCCTTTATCTTGTCAAAAGCCTTTTTGAAGTCCTTACCCTTTGCTGCAAGGTCATAGCAGCCGTAGAGCATATCGGTTACCTTGGTGTCGGCAGAATCTCTCTTGCCCGGTGCGCTGGGTACAACATATCTTCTTGAGCTTTCAGCAGTGATGATAGCCTTTACCTTTTCAAACTGCTTTGCGCTTGCCAGCGAGCTTCCGCCGAATTTAACAACTTTTGTCATAACTAAAACCTCATTTACATTAGTATTGATACTCGTTAACAGTACAAATAATAGTATACAAAACTTTGCTTTTCTCGTCAATGTGCATTTTGACAAATATATATGAATTTTTATCTGTTCGTTTGTGAAATACGCTTGTTCACGCAGGGCGAACAGATTGTAGCTGAATTAAGTGCATTTGTACGTCACAGCAGTACATCAATATCCTTTTCAAGCTCTGAAAGCGAGCTGTAACACGCGTAAAGCAGCGGCTTTGTCTGTTCATCGGGCAGCGAAAGATCGGGTATCATAACAGCCTTGCAGTGTGCGTCATATGCAGACCTTATGCCGTTAGGGGAGTCCTCAAGCGCAAGGCATTGTTCACAGGGCAGCCCGAGCGCCTTTGCCGCGGCGATGTAGATATCGGGCTTTGGTTTGCCGTTTGCTATCGTGTCACCTGTTACGAGCGCATCAAAATAGTGCAGCACTCCCGCTTTGGTAAGGTACATATCCGTTCTCTGCCTGTCTGTCGCAGTTGCAACAGCGAGCTTCAGACAGCGCTGTGAGAGGCTTTCAAGCAGTTCATCAAGCCCCTGCTTTTTCTCTATGCCGTTTTTTGCGATGTAAGCGTTCATCAGCTCTATCCGCTTTGCACGTACAGCGTAATAATCAAAGCCCTCACCGAAAATGCCTTTGAGATGCACCTGTGCGTATTTTGCCGCAAGCGAGCGTATACCAAGAACCTGCTGCCTTTGCATATCAAAGCCGTAAAATGCCGCAGCCTCACACCAAAAGCGCGTCAGCAGCTTCTCGGTGTCAAGCATAAGACCGTCCATATCGAATATGACTCCCTTGATCCTTTGTGCCATTTTTTCAACTCTCCCTTGTGTGAAATCTGCCCAAAAATATTATACATATTTCGGCGCGCAAATGCAAGCGTTTAAATTGACAAGGGTATTAAAATATGTTATCATTATGATGTATGAATGGGGGTGTGAACGGTGAATTATTATATCTATGGGTATACCTCAAAAGGCGCTGTACGCGGCGAAAACGAGGACAGGATACTTATAGACGGCAGGATAAAAAGCGACGGCAGCCGCTATTCTATCGTTTCAGCACCGTTCATTACCGCAGTTTGTGACGGCGTGGGCGGCGAAAAGGCAGGCGAGCTTGCCGCACAGACCTGTCTTGAAGAGCTTGCAAAGGTACAGTACCGTTCTGATGTTGATATAAAAGGCGTTGTCAATGATATTCACCGCAAGGTCAAGAAAAGCGGTGTCATCGGTGAGGGTACGCTGAATATGCAGACGACCCTTTGTGCGCTCGCTGTTGACGAAAACGGCGAGGCTGTGTGCATAAATGTTGGTGACAGCCGTATGTACAGATACGTCAACGCAGCGATAAGACAGATATCCACCGACCAGTCGTACAGGCAGTTCGTTTATGAACACGGCAGCGAGGGCGAGGAAAAGCATATCGACCCAAAGCTGCAAAACGCTATCGTATCTTCGATAGGCAGCCTTTCAAACGACCCCGAGATAGAGGTCGTACAGCTTGTTACACGCTTTGGCAAAGAGCCTGACGATATGATACTTATCGTTTCTGACGGCATCTCGGATTTCGTAAGCGAGCAGCAGCTTGAGATCGGTATGGGACTTGACCTGCCAATAGGGCAGAAGCTTGAAGCTATCGCGCAGCTCGCGGCAGATAACGGCAGTCAGGATAATATCTCGATAATCGGCATAAAGCCGTATATAACCAAGCAGGAGCTTGAGGCGATAACGTCGGATAAAAAGGGCGAAACGGTCAATATACAAAAGCTTATCGCAGAGACCGACGAGCTTGGCGATATACTGACATTTGACCTTGACGAGATACTTTCAAAGCCGCTTGAAGAGCTTATCGACCATCAGCCGCACCCAATGCCCACGGCAAAGCCAAAGCCCGAGCCGAAGCCGCAGGAAACAGTTCAGCCCGAGCCGATAGAGCAGGAACCGCAGCAGACACCGCAGCAAACGCAGACCACAGCGCCGAGTGAGCCGGAAACAGCTATCGCGGCAGAGGATACATTTGTTTTGACAGAGCAGACAGAGGAGGAAACTATGACAGCACCCAATGACAGCGGCAAAACGCTGAATGATAATATTCCCGATGAACTTGTACAGACCGATAATATAGGGGACGAGTTCAGACAAAAGCTTTCGCAGGCGCAGGATAATGCGCAGACAGACGAGCAGCCGCAGCAGGAGGGCGAAAGGAAAAAGATAGATTTCAGCCTGCATACCATTGAGCTTACGCACCAGTCTGCATCAAGCCTTGCCCGCCTTGAAAAGCTGTTCGGCAAAAAGTAAAAAAATTGCGCTGTAGTGTTGATACATTACAGCGCTTTTGATATTTTAAAGCGCATTTTGTTGACTTTGAGAGCGTTTTGCGCTATACTTTAAATTGAAATGAAACGGAGGTATAGTATATGAAAAAAACAAAAATAGTTTGTACCATAGGTCCGTCAACAGATGATGACAACATTCTGCGCGAGATGATGAAAAACGGAATGGACGTTGCAAGGTTCAACTTCTCACATTCCGAGCATGATGTGCATAAAAAACGCTTTGAGCAGGTGTGCCGTCTGCGTGACGAGCTTGGTCTTAATATAGCGACCCTGCTTGATACAAAGGGTCCCGAGGTACGTCTGAAAACATTTGAAAAGGGAAGCGTTGTGATAAATGACGGCGACAGCTTTACGCTGACTACACGCGATGTACAGGGCGATGAAACTATCTGTTCGATAACCTTTGGCAATCTTCCCAAGGACATCTCTGTGGGTACATCTATCCTTATTGATGACGGTGCTATCGAGCTTTGCGCACAGAGCGTCAACAGTACGGATATCGTGTGCAAGGTAGTGCGCGGCGGTA
>Ga0256404_1005895_pt1 | contig 20983 bp, 19 predicted proteins | sample RumenRJG_01DNA_FD_185990 | JGI IMG/M metagenome (GOLD analysis project Ga0256404, IMG submission 185990) | Bovine rumen microbial communities from Lethbridge, Alberta, Canada - RJG_01 | ecosystem: Host-associated > Mammals > Digestive system > Stomach > Rumen | place: Canada: Alberta | collected...
AGCATTCCAGATTTGGAATCCGTTGTTCTATCCTTGAACTAAACTCCTATGGCGGGACGAATGGGTATCGAACCCACGACCTCCTGCGTGACAGGCAGGCGTTCTAACCAGCTGAACTATCGCCCCGTAATAAGTAAATTGGCAGGGGTAGCAAGATTCGGACTTGCGCATGGCGGGATCAAAACCCGCTGCCTTACCGCTTGGCTATACCCCTAAAATAGTTTATAATCACGAATTAAATGTTCGCGAGTGTCTTTACTGATCCAATCGCAACTGTTGATAAATTTATCAGTAAGCTCCTTAGCTCTAGTCTCATCAATTTCTTCTGCAGTAACTATATCGCAAAAATCGCTATACATAGCAGGATCTGCAGAATTACTATCAGCGAAAAGATAAGGATTCATGTCGCTAAGAAATCCACCAAGTTCATCAAGTTCCTTTTTTCGTTTATCGTATTCAGTATCAAGTGCATGAAATAGTTGTTTAAAGAGAGTAAGTCGGTTCACCTGTTGCTGTCTCCCATATAAAAGAAGGTATCTCAAAAATGGGAATGCAATATTCTTTAGCTATTTGATGCTCTATTCTGCATCCTCTTGCTTTTTCCCACCCAGGTACAAAGACAACAAGATCTGAGGTTGATAATAATTCAATAGATGCAGAAAGATAAGCTACTGCAATATGCTTACCGAAAGGAAGTAAAGTCTTATCCTCGGTAAACGAATCAAGATATTGATGCTCACCTAATCCTGCGTTAGCAATCTCACAAATGGTTTTAGCTTTAGCAATATTTCTCTTGATTTGTTCATCAGCTAATCCATTCATAGGGCAACTAATAAATATTTTAATCATTTTAATTACCTCATTGTTTAATTGGTGGGTTGTGAGGGACTCGAACCCTCGACCAATAGATTAAAAGTCTACTGCTCTACCGACTGAGCTAACAACCCATAACTGGTGCCGATGGAGGGGATCGAACCCTCATGGTCAAAGACCGAGAGATTTTAAGTCTCTTATGTATACCAGTTTCATCACATCGGCAATTGCTAATATCTTCAAACAATAGTATAAGGTTATAAAAAAATATCGGGAAAGTTTATTTCCCGATATTAATGCTTTACTGTTTAACTACATCAGAATACATTAACATAAGATCTTCGTTAGTACTGAAAATATGCTTAATCTGTTCGTCAGTAATTACCCCAATTTCTTTAGCTCTGGTGTATACGACATCATAGTAGTTTTTATATTCTTTGCACACGGTTAAGAATTCAGGTTTGGAGAATATAAGAGCACCATACCTATACATTTCTCTGTTCTTGCCAAAACACCAGATCATAGTTTCAGATAAGGAGCACATACCTGCAGCTATGGTGTTTACAGTGCCAGGACAGCTGATGATACTGCTGATAATAGGGCCAAGAAGTTGTGTTTGATTATCTTCAAGCTCAACACCTAATACAAAGGTAACTGTTTCACCGGGTTTTCTCGTATCAATAAATCTACAGAGAAGATTGACTTCTCTTGGCATCATCAGGGTATCACTTCTGAAGTAGATTCTGAAATTCTTACCGTCTGAAGTTCTGATGGGAAATGGTAATCTTTGTTGCTGTTGCATAAGAAGAGCATTAGCACCCATCTGAGCATTCTTCTTATTGCCAAGTCCCTGATAATAATCAAAAGATTCAGTAGCAGCTATCTCTTCATTAGTATCAACAGGCTGTGAATCTACTTCTGTTTTATCTGTAAGTTCATCTGCTGTAATACCAGCATCCTCATAAGGATCTACTGTCTCTAAATAACTCATTCTTCACTCCCTTTACCTGTACGTTTCATCCATTCAACAGCAGGAACTATAATATCTTCTCCAGCCTGAATACGGGCAAATTCTTCATCAGTGATATGATGATCAGCTCTTGCTTTCTTAAGTAATGTTTCATTAACATACTTAACCTGATTCTGTGCTCTCCCTTTGATACCAGTAGATACACCTGAATCAGCATGCGAACTCATGTGATATAGCATAACTGCTAACGGCGATACCGATGTATATTCAGGCTTGGCAGCACTATGAATAAGAGCAGCAGCACTGGCGCATAATCCACGGGCAATAGTGTATACTTTACCAGCACAGTGATCAATAGCACTTGCTACTAATCCGCCAGAAGCAATCATGCCGCCAGGACTATCGATATAAATCTTGATAACATCTTCAGAAGTAGCAGTTAACAGTACATCAATAAGATCTACATAGTTGTTAACTTCACCTATAGGCCCTGAAATATAAGCACTGATAATCTTTGCGTTAGTCTGAGGATCGATAGATAAGAATACAGGACACTGATTCATCGCTCCTTTTTCAGGACGAATATCAGCAGTGATATAGGTAATGTCCATATTCTTACAATCTGCATTAGCCTGAGGCGGCATTTTGAAATCTTCTGTATGAGGAATAGATTTAGGAGTTACTTTATTCTCAACATTGAAATCAGCCATACCGCCAAGTAAATCATCATAACCAAACATTTACATTCTTCCTCTATAAAGTAAATCAGCGGCTGATCCAATATTGCCATCAGCACCTAAGACACTGCTATCACCAGTGATATCAGTAGCTACTAACCTACCATTGATTTTATAATCTTTTTCATTATAGAATTTCTTAATCTGTCTATCAGTGATCATCATAGCTTCCATACCACAGGAAGCAACAGCATCAGTCATTTCCTGTTTAGAGATATTAACTTCAAATGATTCATTGCCATTGACATATCTCTTGGAAGCTATTTCGAATCCTGGAGCATTAACTGCATCAAAAGTTACAACTATCTGAACTTTACGATATTCATAAGCACCGGGACCAGTAGAAGGTAAACATAAACTTCTGATACTGAATGCAGTATTGATCATCGGATCTCTTAACGATTTTTCAAGTACCTCACCATAAGGGCCGCAAGGCTTAACCTTAGCTCTGATAGGATATGCATTAACACCATGCATATTGACAGGTACATCATCTATCCAGATCTTGGTAAATAAATGAGAAATATATTTTTCATCTATTCTCATCAGACGAGGGATATCCTTCTGACCGTTGATAACAGGATGTCCCCATTCACCGAATAAATTGCCATCCTTAAGACAGATATTGAATCTGGAATCAGGATCGTTCATGGCCTTGACTAATGAATCTGCTTCATAGATAACGTTAGCACGGGTAGGAGCACCAACACATCCTAATACAGCATCATAGCAGCCATTTTCATCAGCAGTAAGACTTTTAAGTGAGTGCCCGTTGTACGATGGTAAGGCACCACAGGAGAATTTTAAATTAGGAGCTAAACCCATAAGTAACCTCTAAATTTATTGACGGAATACGTCTTCAAGTTCGTTATTCTTGGTTTCTTTATTGACTAATGCAGCGTTCAATCCGATATCGTCATAAGCACCAAATAGTCTACTATGCGTAGTAGTTGTACCGAAGGATACATCATGTAAGTTAATGACTACTGGTTCTTTTTTCATATCAGTATATCGGTATTGGACATTAGGATTATCCTTGTCACGAAACATATGAGAATATACTAATTCGAATAATGCATGACTCTTAGGAAGATTAAGACCAGTACAATCAGGCACATCATCATACAGACTGATGATATTGTTGTAAGTAAGGAAGGATGGTCTGTTGTCCTGAGTTAAAAACTCCATCCATAAGTCATAACCAATATGAGAGTTTTGAATGAGAATATTACTATCGTTGAATACACTTCCTTTATGCAGAGTAACTACGTAATATCTTTTCTCATTGATAGTTTCCTGATCGAGTACATCAGGAACTATAGTTATCATACCTGGTAAGTTTAATCCATATTCAGTTTTATCATCTACTATCATAGTAAACACACCCAGTGTGGTTACAGTATCAGTGATTACCAGATAGTCTTTATCCTCATATCTCTTAGGAATATAACAAACAAGTTTATTACAGGTTACATAGAACTTATGATCTTTTTCGTTATATTCGAATAACTTAAGCATTTAAACTCCTCCTAATAAGGATAGCATTGTAACAGTACTTTTGTTAAGATCTTCAAAAGTATGATGATAACAATCAGGTTTAACAAAAGATGTCTGATCTTTATCAAAGTTATCATCAGTTACAAAGATATTTTCACATGCCTGAATAGTTAATTCTTTGCGATCAGGTAATATATCCTTATGATAATTCTTGACGATATGAGTAGCATCATTAAGAAGCAATCCTTCTGTAGTATTCAAATCTACTGTAATGGATTTTCTCCATGAAGTTAATTTAGTTCTGGTAGTACATAAATTACTTATATGAAGATAGATAATAAAAGTATCTTTAGATAAAGCAGTATTGAATTGTTCTAAGGCATAAGTCTTTGGATCAATAGATGTATAACTTATATCACTGGAACAATCTGGTTCATTCTGAAGAAACTTCTTCAAGGCTAATGCCTTATTAAGAGGGAATCTGTCTAAGTTAATAGTTAACTGATATTCACTCTTAATCTCATATTCATCAGGAAAAATAAGCATACCACCTATACTGATGATAGGTGTCCATTCATATAAGGAATAGTTCTCGTTAATCAAACTGAAATTATACATGCCATCTGTACTATATGCATAAGTACAGGTGTCAAGAGTATGTTTTTCAGTATGAATAGATTCACAGTGATAATCACCTATAGAAGTAAAGTCTAACAGCTGTACTTCAGGAGTAGTATGTAAACCATTATGCCAACATAAATGAGAACCATCTAAAGCATAGAGTTTATTGTCTTCTTCTCTGTATACTGGTCTGCAGGCAAAACCATTGACTATAGGAATGCATCTTTTAAGATTAGGATAGTCTAAAGCTTTATCTGCTATAGAGATACTTAAATCTTTAAGCTTCCATCTGATTGCAAAAATATTTGCTCTTCCGGACAAGTAATCGCAATATTGAATATCGAAAGTATTGATAGAAGACATTGTATCCCAGATCTTAATAGGATTAGTAGGATACATAGTACCCGGTACGTAACCTGGTAATTTAACAGTATATCCTAAGACTAAAGCATCTGTTAATTGTTTATCAAATGTCTTCCAATCGCTTACTTCCATAGGTTCATAATCAGTAACTAATTTACTATAGTTTAAAGCTACTGATTTTTTTGAATCTGAATTGTATACCGATACGAATATTTTAACGTTTACACCTATTCGATTAGCTAATTCAGATGGAGATATTTCATCAGGATTATAGACAGCGATATGATTGCGCTGTTCTATATAGATCTTGTTTACATTGTACATTTAACTAACCTCTATGTAAACAGTTGATTTGGATTATTGATCATATCATTGCCGACCCACGGCGAACATATTATTTAGAACAAAAAAATAAAAAGGCGTATACTCAGTTAAGAGTATACGTCTTAAATTGTGTTGTGTTAAAGTATACTAGTAAAGATTAACCATCGTATTCGTCCCAATCGTCATACGTAGGATTAAAACGATAACCAGTTTTCATTGTGTACTCTGCTTTAGTTAATATTAAATGCGGATGATTCCGAATCAATTCTGTTAGATAGTTTTGCATATCAGGAACTGAGTTCCCGCACGGAGATATCAGTCTCCCAGGTGCACAGTCAGGCATATCGTAATTTATCTGGCATACATCATAACTGGTGTCAGTATCCTCATAAGTAGTGACATATTCGTGACAGGAGAAGTGGTATTCAACATTGCCGTCACGTAGCTCTATTATAAACAGATACGCATTGGCAATGATCCAATTAAGTTTGCTTTCAGTTTTTTTATCGATTTTACTAGAACGATTACAGATAGCTTTTGGCGGTATCTCATCTTCATTCTCGTCATGCTCATTGTAATAGTCGTAGCAATCAGCATAAATATAGTTTCCTTCGCAAGGCTTATGAGATGTACTTACCCATTTGTTTTCATTAGAATCAAAATTTACATGTTTCGTGTAAATAGCTTTTTTCAATATAAGATCTGGATGGTTTTTGACTAGTTCAGATACGCAATCAGCCATGTCGTCGATCTGATCCTTGCATGCATCCGAATGTCGATTGCCTTTTGAGTTATTATGATTAATCTTAGTAGCAAAGCGAACTGTGTCAATCTGACGGTCATCAGTGATGTACGGATAACATTCGAAGTGATATTCTGTCATGTGATCCCACAAAACAATTTCGAACAAATACGCATGCTTAATAATCTGAACAAGCTTATTACCTGTTTTTTCATCGATCATGATTAACTCCTTAATAGTTGCTTAATAAATTGACCATATAAATAATGCATGGAAATAATTAATTTGAAAAAAATAAAACCCAGAGTCTTTCGGCTCCGGGTTCCGTTTTGCTACTCTGCCAGAGCATCAGGATCGATTCCCGATGCTACCAGCATTTCGCGAGACTTCGTCTCGATGATTTCAATTGCTACCGGCCCAATTGAATCAAACAGTTCTTCTTTTGTAGGGACAGACGTAACGCCGTCCTCTACAAACACCCCGGTTGTTTCCCAGACTTCAAGTCTGGTAATGCGATCAGGGAGATCAGCACCGGCATCTGCCCCGAAGATGGCCTTTAATTTTTTCAGGCCTGCCAATAGGGAGTGGCCTTCTCCCATGGTAACTGCCTTTTTATCGGCAGCTACCTCATAGCACATTGCCTTTTTAGAACAGTGCGCATAGAAACACGCGCACTGAACTTCCAGGTTGGTCATGCCTGGCTTCAGCAATATGTGCCAATCTGCTGCTGGGTCATCAAGATGACCAATCTCATGACAGATAATGCCAGGAAATTTCCTGGCAAGATCTACCATAGAAGGATCAATGACAATGACGCCACGGTTAGTATCGGCCACGCTACCGTATACGCCAATCGCTTCAACAACAACAGTATGATTAAACATAACAAATGAATTCATAATACACCTCCTATGGTGTGAAATGCCGCAACTACGGCTGACCACGCGGATTATATATGCGCATTTTTTTTCAATCTACGCAGCGGTCACGATATAGAACAATCAGTTATTTTTAGGAGAATGCATTAATGGAAGATTTTGATAAATTAAGATGGGGAGCTTTTGACCACGAGAATAGAGATTTTCCTGAAGAAGCAACCGAGCGTATGAATGAACAAAGATTCGCTCGTGAATATACTGTTTACAAGATGGGTGATTTGGTTAATAAGATTATCACCTTGGATAAGAAGTTTGAATTACCGTTTAATTCAATTCTTCATGTGCTTGACAACGTATCTTATCCAGATAATTATCAGGATGCTCCAAGAGTAGATGAGAATGAATTTATTCAGAGAGAATCGGGTAAGAAGTTTATCTATCACATCAGAGAATTAGATACTACTGGTCCTATTGTTTATCCAGATAAATTCATTTTAAGATTTGCTGGATTACCTACTACTTTAATGAAGTTCAGACAGCAGCAAGGTTCTAATTTCCGTTATTTAAATAAGATAGAAGAATTTCCTACTAATAACTTATACTTAATAGTAATTAATCATAATCCGTTATTCAGAATGAGGATGTATGGCAGACTTCCTTATTTTAGAATTATGCAGCAGATATTAGCTTCAGTGTTTAATACTTGTGATAAACTTAAGTATCAGCATAGACATCAGTTTATCTTATTGCCTTGGTCATCTGAAGTATATGACAAATCGTTGTTTATTCGTTCCCGCAAAGAGTTAACACCTTCTACAGTAAGAAAACCTAATAGTTTTCACTATATCTTTATGATGCATCTGGTGAATTTCTTATGGGAAAAAGAAACTACTTCTATGCTGGAGAAGTTAGATGATGAAACGTTAGCTCAGATTAACATCATTTTAAAACATAATGATAAATATCTGATCTTTAATCTTAAAAAGATTAAAGATTTTAATGCTAAAAATATCATCTATTATAGATTCGTTAATCAGCTGAATCTCTTAGCACTTATGGGAAGTGAAGAGGCTGAGAAGCATCAGGATACTATTAATCAGTTAATTGAAGAAAATAAATCTGAAACTGAGAATACTACTTTTGAAATCAAATCACCTGAGGATAAAACTGAGTTAGATGAAATACATCAGGATACAGTTATCAATAAGTTAGTATCAGTTATTAAGCCTAAGAAAGAAATAGCTCCAGTACGTGCAGCTGCTGCTATTAAAACTTATGTACCTCAGCCTAAAGAAGTAATGAGAGAAGTTAAACCTTCAGGTGAACAGGTAGTAAGAAGAGTAGCTATCGCAACTAAAATAGCTAATGTATCTACCATTTCAACTAAAGAGACTAAGGATACTTATGCGGAAGAGTATGTAAAAGATCTTGATACTGAAACTAACAATTTCATTGAGAATGATGAGGATCTTACTCCTGCTGCCAAACAGCATTTCAAAAAATTAGCTGCTAAGTATAAAGAATGTAAAGTAGACGGTGTTTCTATCGCCAAGTTATTGCTTGATCATTCGGATATTGGGTTGGAGAAAGAAGTACTTGATGAGAAAGTAGTGGGATTTGCACCAGATAAATCTGCATTAGAGAGTTCTACTGATACATTTGAGAAGAGCTATAGAGAGAAAACATTTAAGAAGCATTTTGCTGGTGTTATTTCATCATTCCAGAATAAAGGTGTATTCTTAACTGATGTTAAACAGGAAATAGTAGCAGATCCTCTTAATAATTATACGTTATATACTTGTTCTTATGAAGATATACACAGTAAGAAATCTACTATTAAGATTAAATTACCTAACATTGATAGTAATGATAGGTTTATAGCTGATGGTAACCCTATGGTTATCAAGAAGCAACGTTGCGCATTGCCTATTATTAAGATCAATGACCACGAAGTAGCGTTAGCTTCTAACTATAACAAAACCCGTGTAGTAAGGAACACTACTAAGGCGCATAGCTTTACTGGTTATGTAGAAAGCTTTGTAAATAATAAGGATAAATCCACTGCAAGTATCATATTCGGTAGCCTCGATATCAACGAGCCTATCTCTTATGAATACTGCATGATGGCTAAACGCTTTAATGAAATTACTTTTACCAATAAAGATAAGTTTGTATTGGTATTTGACTACTATCATAGACTTAATCATGTTAAACCTTCACAGGTTAGCCCAGAAAAAGTAGAAAAATTAGAAAATAATTATGGTACTTTCTTTGGTTATAATACCAATGATATATTCTTTATTGATAATACTAATCAGGTATTTGCGGTTAATAAAAAGAATTTCAGTGAAGATGTAGATTTCCCTTGTACATCGTTATTGGATCTTCTTAAATTATCTTTAAGAGATGGAATAGAAGTTAAAAAAGCTCTCAGTGAATTTCTCACTATTAAGATACTTAATGCTGAATTACCTGTAATGATTATGTTAGCTTACAGGTATGGTCTCAGAAGAATGTTAGACTATATCGGTATAGAGTACTACATTACTGAGAACAGATCTAAGATTATTGTAAGTGAAAGTACTCCTGCTACTGAGTCATTCGGAGTTAATTCAGACAGAGTGGCTGGTTCTGATGAGCTTGAAATACTTTATGGTAAAGATTGGATTAAACCTAGAAATGATTCTAAGCCCAATATTGTTATAACCAATAGAAGAGCTGAACAGGATGAAACTGATTATGAGATTCTTCAGAATGATAGAAATAAAAATGATTTAACTTATAATTTACCTGGTACAGAAGATTATATTAATAGTGATAATGGTAAAGCTGATGATTTATGGGACCAGCTCAATGGTGGAATGTTAATTGGTCAATATCTCGATCCTCATCCTGAATATCTTAAAACAGTCAAAGAAGCGGATGATTATGCACATCAAGTTATTGAAAAGTATGATGAAGGTGATCTCTTCTTATATAGCGATGATTCGTGGTATCGCAAGGTACGACAAAAATATCATATAACAGGTAAAGAACAATGTAATTATTTGTTTTATTTAACTTATACCAGATCGTGTTATTGCTGTACCGGAAATACAATACCACTAGTTGAAACAGAATGGCAGATGGGATTCAAATGTCCGGATAACATAAAAAGAGCAATGCGAGAATGCGTATTTGGTAAGATTTTTATTTGGTTTGATGCCGATCATTTTACTAAGAAAATAGCACAAAATAAGCAAGGACCGAAGTATCTTACCAAAAAGATGATAGAATTATATCTTTATGCCTCAGTATGTCACGAACGTGGTCATGCTCATACGCCGTTTAAATATTGGTTAAAACAATGGGAAACTGGAACTTTTGATACATTTTATACTGAAACATATGCTAATGTATATGCTGTGCGTCTGTTGCGTCGTAAGTTAGTGGAACTTGGTTTGCCAATAACATTAGATCGTGATAAATATTTTTCAGGTATGAAAGGTAAAGGGATTCTTGAAATCGGTGGTAAAGCATTAAAACCTTATGAAAAATATATAACAATGGGTTATGATTCATATGTTCCTAATTATCCTGATGTATCAAAATATTTAAATGAATCAAAACCGATTAAGACTTCTGCCAAAACGAATACAAGTATTATAGGTGCTTTCATAGATACGGTTTCTAAATTCAATCCGTTTAAATCGATTAAATCAGTATTTGGTCTTGAAGGATTAGATCGTCCTGTTAAACCCAGATTAGGTAAAATACATTTCTACATTACTGTTACTTCTACCGGTGATGAACTTAATCCCAGTGCAGTTAAGATCAGAGGAATGCTAATAGAAGTTAAATTAGGTCAGTCTCATGCAGTTATGAGAAGAGTACTTAATTATGATGGAATAACATTTAGAACTCAGGATCCTCAGAAGTTATCTAAATCTATTTTAGAGAAAGCTTCTGATTATCTGCATTGTACTGAGCATAAGATTAAATCAGCTGATATTACAGTTATTCCTAATGCAGCTCCTCTTCCTCAGGATGTAGCTAAAGCCAGACCTATGACAGCAGAGGAATATGCTAAGGTAACTTCTAAATTGAATAATGAAGAAACACGTGTAGGCGGTAATGAATCTTTTGATGAACCTATGATTTCATCAGAAAAACGTTATGAACCTAAACCTAATGATATTCATATTAAATTTGCTGATCGTGTTTTACATTTCAACAGGTATCCGTTAGATAAATCTCTGATAGTAGCCGGATTAGATGCATACGATTTAACCGGATACAGTATGGCTGATTTTGAAGGTAAAGATGCTTACTTCAGTTTATTTGCTGAGAATGGGTTAGCTGTTAACTATCTTAAAGGTATTGACAGTTTCTATGATCTGTTTGTAGACAATATGACTTATACCGTACTTAAACAGATGCATGAACCTACCAATGTAAGAGATCTGTTATTAAGATGCGGTGTACTGTTATCTACTATTGATCATAGAGAAGCATCTTCAGGTGCTAACCATCGTATCAGAGGATATGAACAGTTTAATGCTATTCTCTATAACGAGATGTCAAGAGAGTTTGCAGGATATCAGGCAAGACGCAGTAAGAATAATGCTTTCAGTATCAACCCTAGAGCAGTATATTTAAGAATAGTCCAGAATGAATCTACTATGCCAGCAGAAGCATCTAATCCTCTTGAAGATATTAAGATGTATTCTAATATTACTTATGGCGGTATAGGCGGAAGAACTGGTGAATCATTCGTTACTAATGATAGACGTTTTGCTGCAGATGATATAGGTGTGTTAAGTGAAGCAACTGCTGACTCAGGTAAAGTTGGTATGAATGCTATGCTTTCATTCGATCCTACTGTAGTTAACACTTTAGGTGTTTGCGAATCCAAAGATCCACACACACTTAAGCCAGCTAATGTAATGTCAATACATTCATTATGTATGCCATTCGCTAACACTGACGATCCCCCTCGTGTTAACTTCAATTCTATTCAGTCAACGCACTTAATGGGAACTGAATACGTTAATAAAAACCGTGTGCGTACTGGATATGAACGAGTAGTAGCTCATCGTGTATCAGATGATTTTGCCGCAGTAGCAGAGAAAGATGGTAAAGTTACCAAGATAGATCATGAAGCCAAACTTATGGAAGTTACCTACAATGATGGTACTAAAAATGTATTCCGTATAGATGATCAATATGAATATGCCGAATCTATAGTTATACAGCAGAATCTGGTAACCAATTTCAAGGTAGGTGATAAGTTTAAGAAGCAGGATGTTCTTACTTATAATAAGAACTTTTTCACCAGAGATAATTTCACTGGTCAGGCTGATTATACTACTGGTGTTATGACTAACGTAGCTTTCATCGAAACTGAAACTACTCTTGAAGACTCTACTGAGATATCGGAAGCATTATCCGAGAAGTTAGCTATTGATCCTGTCAATCCTAAAGTAATAACATTATCTGCTAAGTCTAAAGTATATAAAGCATTAAGTATTGGAGATAAGGTAGAGGTATCTACACCGTTAATGGTATTCGAAGAGGATCCTGTTGGTGACGATAATGGACTTACTGTTGATGAAAGTACTGTTGAGTTACTTGGCGATCTTAATAGAGCTACACCTACTGCTGGATATAGTGGTGAGATAGTTCATATTGATGCTTACTATGGTGGAAGTATTTCTAATATGAATCCGTCAGTAGCTAAGTTAGTTAACGCTGCTATAGCTGAAGTTAACGCTGCATCTAAATTAGCATCTGGAAGTATGAGAGCTAATGAGTTTATTAAATCAACTCAGGTACCGATAGGCAGTAAGTTTAAAGGAATAGAGTTTGATGAAGATACAGTGATGTTCATCTATTATATCAAAGAAAGAATACCTCATAGTACTGGTGATAAGTTAGTACTCTGTAATCAGCTTAAAGCTACTACAGCAGCTATCTTCCCTAAACCAGTTCAAACTGAATCAGGTGTACCTATTGACATGTTCTTCTCTCAAAGAGGTGTCAATGCACGTAAGTGTTTAAGTCCATTCCTGACTGGTATGATTTCAAGAATAATAGAGAAAACAGAAAAAAATATAATCAAAGATTATTTTGGATAAAAAAATAATAACAGCCCTTCTAGCATCTCTGCTAGAAGGGTTGCTATATGCAGTCTTACTGATCCAATTATTCGGCATCATGCTGCAAGAAATAAATTAAATGTATTTATATCCTTCGTTACGAGCGGGTTCCATGCCGTGAGGATCTTCATCGTCATAGACGTTGAGATCGAAATTGGCAGTGACCTCAACATTGCCATCGGCTAACGGAGTAACTGTTAGACTGCGACCGGCATAAGAATACTCTTCCTCCTTAATAATAAGGCCGTCGTCTACCGCACTGCTAAGCTCGTAGCCAGTAAATTTGGCAAAGTGATCAATAAAAGTAGGGCTAAGAGAATCTTCGCTATCTAGTCCCTTACGATAAGTGTAAGTGACGAAGAATTCATCGTCAGATACATCTCGTTCCATTTCGTTGTTACGATCAAAAAACTGCATATTGATACCTTTAAATAAAAGCACGCCTAATGAGTGATACAATTCAAGGACGTGCGGAAAGCTTGAATTGCATTTAAAGTCTTAGTGCTTACGACAATACTTACGTAATCGTTTTAAGAGAAGTGTAGTATCGTCGCTAAATGTGATCAGAACTTCTGCCCCTACTTTAGAGTAGCACCATTGAACATTGTGGACCAGCTCCTCAGTAGTTGAATAACAGGGAGGTCTCTTGATCCTGTCCCAGTCATCGGGCTCGAAATGCGGGTACCAAACCTTTTTCTGCACCCATTTGTTAGGAGAGTTGAGTACGTAAATGTTCGCCGCTACAGATTCACCATCCAAGTAGTCTAGGAAAGACACTTCTTTGACATCTCGGTCAATGAGTTTGCACTCAGTCGGTAGTGCATGGACGATTTTTACGTCGTCCTCTACACTAACCGTTCTGAAGTCATGTGGATTCCTGATCAGAATGCTCTTAAGCAGCTGCTTGTTCATTTCTAAGCTCCCTAATTCTGTCTTCAAGTTCCTTTGCTTTCCTTGAGAGTTGATAAGCGTCATCTCTCAGACAGAACGCCTCATGACGATACGAATCAGCATAGTCGTAGTCGTCACATCCGGGAAGCGAGTTTTCGGCGTCGTACGCCATCCCTTCCTTGCCTTCTGCCTCAGCGATCAAAGCATCAGCCTTATCGCAGATTGCCTCAACAATAAGAGATAGAAGATGTGCTTCCTGTTCTCTATTGAATTTAGATTTTCTCATGATTAATTCCTCAAAAAGGCACGCTTACTAAGTATTGCATGATCCAGACGCGTGCCAATAATCTGAATCAAACTTATTGTCAGTCGACCTCTACAGCACCATCACAGTACTGTACGTTATCGCGTACGTACTCTATGACAGTGTCAGTGTTGAGACAAGGTCTGTGATAGACTCGCCTGATTGGTTCATCAGGCGAGTCCGAGTCCACAGGGAGGTCTTCATTGTAGACCTCCTTAGTCCAGTCCCACAGCCCGCTGACTGGATCGCGGGTGTATGTTTCTACATAACTCTTCTTCCAGTCAGGAGAAGAGTATGAGCAATGGATCGCTTTGCAAAGTTGCTCAACCTTTGCAATCTTCTCTGCTGTTAACAGAGAATGACCGTAGAAAATACCAAGGCAATTCATGGCATTTCCTCCTTTTAAGTCAATGAGAAGAAAACGAGGAGTATAATACTAAATACCCTCAACCACGCATATGATATATAGTTGAATACTTGTTGGTTTTTCTGAGTTGGGTAATGATATGACTTTTGAACATTTGGAGTTAAGAGATAAAATGTCTTGGATTGGATATAGAAAGTATAAGTTATGCTTATGGGATAGAATCAAATTATTACTGTCAGGCTGTGGTAGTCATAAAGAAAGTGCTGAGTTTAGATTAGTATCAGTACTGACTAATAACGATTTTCATTCGTATTCTTTAGATCACAATGCACACGGATTTTCTTCAAATTGGGAATTAAGAAATGGTTGGTCCTTTGTACACATACCAGTAAAAACATTTAAACCTTATTTAAAAGAATATAGAACCTGCAAATTGAATATTGTTTGCGATTACGGTTTTATTTCATCTAATCCCAATGATACTTCAATGGTTACCTTAATAGGAACTATTCTAGCAGCATCACAGCCTGACATTACTAGTCCTTTAAATTTGGTTACCTGGTTAGAAAAAACTTTTACCAAAGTAGGATAACAATAAATAGTTATGCAGATTTAGGTCTGCATAACTATATTGACATAATGTAGATTTAGATGTCAAGTGAGGGTTTTATTTATGAGTTATATAACTGTTTTAGGAATAGATCCTGGTATTCACAATTGCGGTATTGCTTATAACAAATACGATCCTAAAACCGGAGTCATGACAGTTGCGGATTATTTTACCATTCATGCAGCTGAGTTAGCTAAGAAAGAAAACAAGCGTGTATTTAAAGATTACGGAACAGTGTTCTCTTTACTCTTATTAGAAAGAGAAATGAAAGCTATCTTAACTAAGTACAATCCTGATTATGTAGCAAGCGAAGACGCATTCTATTCACCTCGTACTCCTAATGCGTATGTATCATTGAAGTTCTGTATCAATTCCATTCAGAGAGTACTGTTTCAGGATTTCAATAAGAAGTTATATAAGATACCTCCTAAGTTAGCTAAGGCAGCAGTATCACAGGGCACAGCTGATAAGGTAGCAATACAGACCAGCATTCGTAATCTTCCTGATATTAAACTTAAAGATACTAAGTGTCGTCCTTTAGATGAAATGGTAGAACATGAAGCCGATGCTATAACTATAGCTTATGCATTTACTAAGAATATATTACCTAATATTTTATTAGCTCAAAAGTAAACAAAATATGCACTTCATTGAGCAGTGAAGTGCATACTATTAAAATAATAGTTAATTTATTCAATCGCAATAATCGTCGGATCTATCGTCATAGATTATTTCGTTGTAACTTTCATCACTGGCGGTAGGATCTGTATACTGACAGTTTCTTCCGCCATAGCAAAGATCTTCATTTTCGGGTATATTAGCACATATGTCTAAACCGCCACCACTTAATGGGAATAGAACCCATTTATGCTCAAACGGTTCATTTAAGATCCAGTCACATTCTTTATCACTTCCTATACATGCGAAATTTTTAATTTCATAAGCACCGATTCTTGGGATCCATAGACCAAATGTTCTAAATAATTTTTTAACATATTGTCTGAATTTTTCATCATAAGTATTAAGATATATTTCAAAACTACGTATATCAAGCTCTAGTTTCTCAGACCTAGGATAATAGTAAGAATATGATCCGTAATCTATATCAGATCGTCCAAGAGAATTTGACTGTACTTCATACATTAGTGTGAAAAATGTTTTAGCCCCTTGCTCAAGATTTGCTAAGTATGGATCGTTAACTATTTTAAGTTGTTTCAATATAAATCCTGAAACAGGTTCGCTATCAGCTTTTAGCAGATGATACAAACCATCAGTGTCAAAATTGCAACCAAATACTCTGAGAACAGTTAATCTGGATTTTTCCGGTACAAAGACTTCAATAGATTTTTCTTCAGAATCTGTCTTATCAAGACAACGCAGATTCATTTTGCCGTTTTTATAAAATTCCAAATCGAAAGTAGGATAAATTCTTCCTTTATACTTTAATTCTGTTTCAGTAGAAGTATCGTTAAGAACTACTTCACCGGTCATATCTATTACAGATAAGCCGTTAAGCCATTTAGTTTCATCTGGAAGTCCGCTGTTTGTAAAACTCGCATAGCGAACACATGCTGGGTTATCAATGGAAATACTTTTGAATAAATACATTTTAGTCTCCTTAAATTGACAAACACTTAAAAGATATACATCCTCTGTCTCAGAGGATGTATATCTTAAATTAAAAACTAAAATTTATTTAGTTCCACTTCTCTGAATCGTTTTTGTCAAAACGCTCTTTATGCTTCTTACCCTTCTTAGTATCATCGTCATGACAATCAATAAATGCATTGACAAGAGAGTTGTTGAAAGAAGGCTCGAGCTTACCAAAATCAATTCCAAGAATAGCAGGTTTCTGCCTCTTCTCGAACTTAGGACGCTCGGAGTTAGATACTACTACCAGATTTGTTCCATCAAACTTAACGTCTAACAGCATATTGGTTTTAGTATTCATATTGAAGTATGCAATCTCATACTCTCTGTCTTTGTCAGCAATAAGTACAGAAGGCTGACACTCATCCTGAACTGTCTTACCGTTCTTAAGAGTAATGATCTTATCACTCTTGAGACATCCAGAAATAAGAGTATTGCCTAAAGAATACTGTTTAGCATTACGGAAACGAGTACGGGTACGAGGATCCATATTGCTCAGATAAATAAAGCACTTATCGTTGTTACCAAGTTCTTCAGTTGCCCATCCCTGTTTGAATCTCTTGACTTCACCTTTGTAGCAGGGGTTGAGATAAGTTACACTGTCAGTTAAACCAATACGATTGTGAATAAGGAAGTACTTACGAACACGCTCTTCAGGCTTCTTATCGTACTCCTTCCTGAAGTAACCGATGTCGAGACCATAAAGAGTCTTCTCCTCATTGTCCTTACCAGTTACCTTGAAAGAAGATAACGGAGCACCCTCAGCGATGAATACCTCACCGTTCTGATCATATGGATTGAGAGTAAAAATTTTCATCTTATTATTTGTTAGACCTTTAAGTTGAATTAATCCGGATTAAGTAAGCTTAGCTAATTTAGCTTAAGCATTACATGATGGATATAATATGCAACATATTTACTGATCATTGCTAGCTTCTTATTTTACGATTTTTAACTATCGTTAATCAATCGTTTCCCAATAAGAAGATAAAGTGGTGATAATGCTCTGTATTACTCCCGAAGCAGGTGATGACGTCAGCAGCGTGACCTCCTACACGTGTGTTGATCAGGGACATCATCTGTAATATAGAGCTAAGGCGCCATGATGATTACGACGTAAAACAGTTGTTATCTTTGGTTTGATAAATGTGTTGTTTTATGACCCTCCTCCCCCAATGGCGAGAACCGGGGGAGGAGGGTCGCCTTTGTCTCTCTTATCTCTTCAACTTACTAAAGCAGCTCAGTCCATCACTGCATTTAGATGCACTGAACCACTGCCAAATCATTCTAAAATTAACTAACTTACCCTTACCTACTGTATCTCCTATCCACTTCAACGTCATCTGTTCAGCGTTATCATGATCCTTAAGAAAATAAGTATGATACAATCCTACTAATGTACTAATAGCGTCAGGAATAGAACTGCATTGTGATGATAACCAGGCTAAGCATACTAACGAAATGTTAGGTTGCATATTCATGATGTAATCACAGGAAGTAGCATTGTAGTCAGTGTGACTAACATGATTAATCATGTCAATAATTTCCTGAGGAGGTAACTTCTTATGCTCCAAACTAATGAAATAATCAAACAGTGTGTCCATATCTTTTGAGCCACTGTTAACTGCCTTCATCTTGCTGATGAATTCATCAGCTAATTCTACAGGTGTCTGACCTGCTCTTGTTTTAAGTTCCATTTATACTCCATTAGCTAACCTGATGGCTATTACTTTCCATTCAGTAACTAAACTGCCTGTAAAGTACACAGGCATAGCGTTTAATAAAACATCAACCTGTTTATACATAAATTGCTCATAATCGACAGCTCTGAATTTAGATACCATAATAGTAAAACCTATTCGATCTTTAAGAAAGATTTCTGAAGTTTCACCTCTGGATTTTATCGCAGCTACTGTCACATTACTTAATAAAAGGTTGACAGGTTCGTTTTTATTACCATATGGACCAAAGTTCCATAAGAATAATTGAAAACGTACATCATACAAATTTGGAATAGTTATCTCAGCATCAATGTATCTATCAAATGTGATAGTATCATTAGGCTGCCTTACTGCCTCAATAAACTTTTTGGTAAATGCATCAAGATTTTCATGCTTTAATGCTAATCCAGCAGCTACCCGATGCCCACCAAATTGAATTAATGAATCTTTACATTTATCTAATGCTCCAAATAAATCTATACCATCAGGTGCTCTTCCAGAACCGTGAATAATATCATCACCAGTAAGTATCAGTGTTGGTACATGATATCGTTCTACTAGTCTGGAAGCCACTATTCCCACTACTCCTGCATGAAATTCTGGTGAGTATACAACTATAGCAGGGGGTACGTTCTCCCTTATCTCATCAGTGATCTGATCATATATCTGAGCTTCGATTATTTTACGATTACTGTTAAGCGATCTTAATTCATTTGCATAAATACGAGACTTGGCTTTACCAGGAGAATCATCATCAACACAGAGGAGTACGTTCATACCTTTCTGTACATCGTTCATTCTTCCAGCAGCATTTAATTTAGGATTAACCATGAACGAGATGAATTGCGACGAGATTTCATGCTCAACTCTCATACCGCACATAACCATTAGTGCTAATAATCCATTATGCTGAGTGTTATTTAAGCACAATAAACCATAATCCAGTTGAACACGTATCTCTTTGTTGATATCTATCATATCGCTTTCAATAGAAAGTGCAACGAAGCTGCTTAGTATCTTTTTATAGTATTCAAACTTATCTGATTTATACTTTCTGATGATTTCAAGACCAACCTGTGCCCCAACAAAACAACCAGATACCATGTACTCAGCGTCTTTTTCATTTAAATATAATTTAGGATCAAGGAGTACGTCAGCATTAGGTTTGTCTTTCTGAGGAAGATGATGATCAGTCACTACGATAGTATAACCTAACTCTTTAAGCTGCTTGATTTCTTCTATTTCAGCTATACCAGTATCAACTGTTATGATTAAACTTTTCTCAGGAAGCATTTCGAGAGCTTTGGCTACATTCAACCCATAGCCTAGTTCTCTATTGGGAATAAACCATCTTACATTTTTATCCAGTTCCTGTAAAGTAAGCACCAATGATGCAGTTGCGGTCATACCATCGACATCATAATCTCCCCATACTAATATAGGTCGTTCATCTTTGATAAATGGTTCAATAGCTGCTACTGCCTTATCTAATTCTTTTTTATATTTATTAGAAGGATTAGTCAATAACAGATTTTTATAATCTGTTGTAGTGATGATATCGAGATTAGCTCGTCTCATTATCAATGTGTCTAATGACAATACATCTTCAGAGAGATCTTCGTATCTTGTCATCAGAGTTCTTACCGAATTTTTAGATCTACTTTTAAGTAATGGCTTCGGTCGCCATGCTTCTTTAACAATCATAATAAATATCCAATTATATAAGTACTACATCATTTTGTCGCTAAGTAAAAAAAATCTACCTTGACACTAAGACGTGTCAAGGCAGATCCTCATCAGATTAAAACTGATTAAATGTGATCAACGTAAGTTGCATTTTCAAATGCTTTTTGAACGAAGTTATACCTTGGACTGGATAATATTATATCTAATTTAAAATAATCTGGAATTTCTTTTTCTATGGTAGCTGCAATGATTGTATGCATATCAACCCCTTTTATTACAGTGATACCAAGGTCAGTATAATAATCAGGCTCTATTTCGTCAGAACATAAATCCCAGATGATAATCTTAGGTATAGTGTACCCATATTTGGTAAACACTGTTTCTACATCAGAATACTTTTTCTGCGAAAGAACTGTTTTATCATTTAAAATGCATTTTGGATCAGAATCGGTAATGATTACAAATTCCGTAGGAATATCTTCAGGCTTGACATTGTGAAAATGAGCATTACTAGCAATTATTTCAAGTGCGGTATAAACGTCTTTGATATCAAACGGTTTTGACATTGAAACAGCATTTAGTTTTGCTTTAATCGTTTTGCAATCATCAATACTTCTGAATTCAATTCCATTTTTGGCCTTAATAAGTATCTTACCATTATAATAAGAACTT
>Ga0256404_1005896_pt1 | contig 20981 bp, 14 predicted proteins | sample RumenRJG_01DNA_FD_185990 | JGI IMG/M metagenome (GOLD analysis project Ga0256404, IMG submission 185990) | Bovine rumen microbial communities from Lethbridge, Alberta, Canada - RJG_01 | ecosystem: Host-associated > Mammals > Digestive system > Stomach > Rumen | place: Canada: Alberta | collected...
ATAAAAGGAAGGTTAGCTCAGCTGGGAGAGCGTCTGCCCTACAAGCAGAGGGTCACAGGTTCGAGCCCTGTACCTTCCATCTGAAAAGGTCATGAGAGATCATTAGTCTCTCATGATTTTTTTTGCCTGGTATCCGGGAAGGAATGCCCGGGAAGGCAATTGCTGATATAAATAAAAATAATACCAGATTGCTTTTTATACATTTTAAAGTTGTTTTTAAAATATTGCCCTTGAAATATAGCGGTTTTTAGGGTAAAATTCTAAAGAGGGTATTCTCAATATTCTCAACGTTTTCCTACAATGAGAATAAGGCGAGAATAGGGTAAGAAAAGCAACAAGTGTATTATTTACGCAAGGGGAGGTTGCTATGAATAAGCAGACCAATCTGCAGGACGTATTTTTGAATACCCTGCGAAAAGAAAAGACAGAAGTCACAATGTTTCTTACCAACGGATATCAGATCAAGGGGGTAATTCGGAGTTATGATAACTTCGTAATTATGATCGAGTCCGAAGGCAGAAGGCAGCAGGTCGTGTATAAACACGCTGTTTCAACGATCAGTCCGTCAAAACCTGTTGAACTGAATCTTGCTGTAAAGGAAGAAGCGTCAGAAAATACGGAGGAAGAATGACAGATAAAGCACAACTGTTAGGGCAGATGGGAATCAGTCCTGAAGTCGCATCTTTCTGCGAAAAGCAGGAAAAGGGCCTCAGAGACAAGTTCGATGAACTTGACCGGATCGCGGAATATAACTCGTGGAAAGTTTTGGATGCCTTTCATAAAGAGCAGGTCCAGGAAATGCATTTCGACTGCACGTCCGGCTACGGCTATACCGACCCCGGACGAGATACACTTGAAAAAGTGTACGCGGACATTTTCCATACCGAAGATGCTCTGGTCCGTCCACAGATCATTTCCGGCACCCATGCACTTGCAACCACGGTATTCGGCATCCTGCGTCCCGGTGACGAGATCCTGTTTGCCTGCGGCACTCCTTACGACACCATGCAGGGTGTCGTCGGCATTCGTAATGAAGTCGGAAATCTGACCGAATTCGGCATTACCTATAAGATCGTTCCTTTGAATGACAGGAATCTGCCCGATATTCCCGCGATCACGGCGGCTATCGGACCTAAGACCAAAGTTGTCGAGATCCAGCGCTCCAAAGGCTATGAGTACCGCCATTCTTTGTCCGTAAAGGAAATCGGCGACATCATTAAAGCGGTCAAAGAGGTAAAACCCGACGTCATTGCCATGGTCGACAACTGCTACGGTGAGTTCACCCAGACGATCGAACCCACGGATGTGGGGGCTGACATCGCTGTAGGCTCGCTGATCAAAAACGCGGGCGGCGGCCTTGCTCCCATCGGCGGCTATATCGTCGGCCGTAAGGACCTGATCGAGTTGTGCGCTGTCCATCTGACGGCACCGGGACTTGGTAAGGAAGCCGGGGCAACTCTTGGCGTTACCAAAGCCATGTTCCAGGGTTTGTTCTATTCACCCACTGTTACCGCCGCGGCTATGAAAACAGCGGTTTACGCAGCGGCTGTTTTCTCAGCACTCGGTTATGATGTGCTTCCCAAAGCGGATGAAGAGCGGTGTGATATCGTCGAAGCTATTACTTTAAACCAAAGCGAAGCGATCTTAAGCTTCTGCAAAGGGGTCCAGGCAGCTGCACCTGTCGACTCTCATGTTACACCTGTCCCGTGGGATATGCCGGGATACGGTGTTCCTATCATTATGGCGGCCGGTTCTTTTAATTCCGGCGCGTCGATCGAACTTTCGGCGGACGCTCCTATCCAGCCGCCTTATATCGTCTATTTCCAGGGCGGTCTTACCTGGCCTCATGGGAAATACGGTGTGATGAGAGCACTGCAGGAAATGGTCAACGATCCGAAGACCAAACTGCCGAAAGAGATTTGCTGATAAAACAGATCGGGGATGTGGGAAATGATCATTCGTTTCTTACATCCCTGTCTTTTTGCCCGGGGGATTCCTTTTTTCAGATTTCGGGACGGGACCGGCAGCTCTGTTTTATATTGGCAGAAAGATAAAATTGTTGTATCATGGTTCCTGTGATATAAGAGCAAGGAGATATGAGAGATGGTACATTTTCCCCCTTTGTTTGAAGAGAACATGAAGAAACTTCTGTCGGAGGACGGATGGAAGGCTTATACGGCCACCTTTGAGCATGATTACTGGCAGGGGCTCAGGGTCAATCTCTCTAAAATCACACCTGAACAATACAAAGAGCGCCGCAGACTTCAGACCGGTGAAGACCTGGAACGGGTGCCCTGGTGCCCCAGCGGCTTTTATTTAAAAGGAGAAACCTCGGCCTATTCCAAAAGCCCGGACTATTTTGCCGGTTTGTTTTATCTTCAGGAGCCGAGCGCTATGGCTCCGGCCCAGATCCTGCCGATAGAACCCGGCGATCATGTGCTGGATCTGTGTGCGGCCCCGGGCGGCAAAAGTACCTTTCTTTCCGGTAAATTAGGAAGAAAAGGAGTCCTGGTATCCAATGATATCAGTCCATCGCGTGCCAAAGCGCTGCTGAAAAACCTGGAAATGCAGGGAGCGACACAGGCCGTCGTAACAGCGGAAGCTCCTTATAAATTAGGCAAGTGGTTTGGCGGCTATTTTAATAAGATCCTGGTTGATGCCCCCTGTTCCGGAGAAGGCATGTTTCATAAAGAACCTTCCATCATGAAAAACTGGGAGCAGTATGGCAGCGAGTATTACCGTAAACTGCAGGATCAGATCATGGCCGAGGCTTATAAAATGCTGTCTCCGGGAGGAATGATCCTTTATTCGACCTGTACTTTTTCTCCTCTTGAAGATGAGCAGATGATCGAGCGTTTTCTGACCGACCATCCGGACATACATCTGGTCCCCATTGAAAAAACCGGAGGTATGGAAGACGGCCATCCCGAATGGACAGATGCAAAGCGGGAGGAGCTGGCCTATACGGCCCGGTTCTGGCCCCAGAAGGTCAAGGGACAGGGGCATTTTGCGGCCCTGATGGTCAAAGACGGAACATACACTCCGACCATGTTGGAGGAAAAAGATCAAAGAGGAGGTTTTTCCGCCCAGGATCTTACCTTGTTTGAAGGCTGGTGCCGGGACAATCTCAACGGGGAGTGGCAGAAGATCCTTCCCGGGGACGGTTATCTTTCTAAAATCAACGGTAGTTTGTATTACAGTCCCATCGAGCACGGAACGCTGGCAGGGCTTCGGGTGCTCAGGTGCGGCATCCTGCTGGGCGAGCTGAAGAAGGACCGATTCGAACCCAGTCAGGCTTTTGCGTTGACTTTGACGAAAGATCAGGTAAAACGGCGCATCGACTGTGCTTTTGATGACCCTCGGGTCCTTTCCTATCTGAAGGGGGATACCCTGACGGGCGATTTTGAGGACGGCTGGACCCTGGTCACGGTGGATGGGTATCCCCTGGGCTGGGGCAAGGCGGTCCGAGGCATTTTGAAGAATAAATATCTGAAAGGCTGGAAGCTGGATTGAAGCAATTTGATGTGATTATTGTCGGAGCGGGCCCCTGCGGCAGCATCTTAGCAGCCGGACTTGATCCGCGGATCCGCGTCCTTGTAGTCGATCGTCGTCATGTCCTGGATACAGACCGGATCGAGGAGGAAGCCAAATGCTGCGGCGGTATGCTGGATCATGCTGCCCAGGAAGAACTGGCTCATCTGGGGATCGGACTTGACCGAAAGACGTTGATGGCACCTAACGTATTCTCGGTGAGGGCCGTTGATTTCGAATCCAGGATGGAGAGGTTCTATCCCCGCAATTATCTGAATATGGATCGCGGCTGGTTCGATCACCAGCTGCTCAAACGCGCCTCAAGGCGGCCTAATGTGACCGTCTGGCAGGGGATCCGGGTAACAGGTTTTAAGGAAGAAGACGACCGGGTCCTGGTCGATTTCAGATCTGTCGATGAAGACGGAGCGGATCAGCCGGCCCGCCAGGTCAGCTGTCGTTATCTGGTAGGTGCGGACGGGGCCTCGTCCGTTATCCGCTGCCAGCTGCTCAAAAATGAAAAGAAAGAGCGCCTTCCCAGAAACTATGTAGCTATCCAGGAAATTCATGAAGTCGCAAAGCCTCTTCCGTATTACATGGCTGTCTTTGACAAAAGAGTTACCGATTATTACAGCTGGGTCATTCCCAAAGGAAATAAAATTTTGATCGGGGCGGCTATCCCGGCAGAAAAAAGCCCCAAATACGGCACAGCCAGTCAGCGCTTCGAATATCTGAAAGAGGACCTGACCATTAAAGGCTTTGATCTGTCCTGCCCCTTGAAACGGCAGGGATGCCGGCTTTTAAGGCCAAGGGCTGTCGGCAGTGTCAACAGCGGCGGGGGACGTGTCTTTCTGGCCGGGGAGGCAGCCGGCCTGATCAGCCCCAGTTCTTCCGAGGGGATCAGTTTCGCCATGAGAAGCGGCGAAAAGCTGGCAAAGGCTATGGGCCGCCTGGTAAAGTCCGATAAAAAGAAGGCAAGGGATCTTATCCATCTACGCTACAGGCAGACCCTGCGGCCGCTTAAGCTGAGTATTTTTTTAAAAACCTTTAAATCATTCGTCATGTATACGCCCCTGGTCAGGGCCATGGTCTTCCTGACCGGAGCCCTTAGTATCAAGGGACCGGTCAAGAGCAGGAAGTGGTCGTTATGAGCCCAAGGGATGATTTTACAAGACGCGGGAGCGGAAATTATCAAAGCCGTGGAAACGGCAGCAATTACCGCTACCGGCAGTCCGGAGGGACATATAGGCATGCAGGAGGACCCTCCGGCCGCAGTCCTCAAAGGCGGCCTGACAGGCGGAGAAAAAGGAGACTGAAGCTGATCCATCCGGAACGCTTTATTGCCTTTCTGGCCATTCTTGCCCTGATCATCGTAGCGATCGTGACCGCGGCCGGCCGTTCCTCGTCCGGAAAAGCCAAGCAGGAAGCATCGTCTTCCGAGCCTGCCATCCAGGAGATCAAACCTCAGGCCAGTCAGGCAGCTCAGTCCTCACAGACAGCCGTTTCGGTGCCTGCGACAAATATCGAAAGCTTCGGCAAGCAGCTGGCCGCTTACATGGCTGCGGTCCTGAATACCAACATGGACAATTTATCGACCCAAAGGCTCTTAAGCAGTCAGGAAGAGTCTTCGGAAACGGCCAGGCCGGATCTGTCGCAGTACAAATATATCGTGGTGATCGATGCGGCGGGCGGAGGTGTCGATAAGGGCAACTACAACGGCGATTGTGTGGAAAAAGACATCACTTTGGATGTAGCTCTCAAGATGCAGCAGTATCTGAGTGCGAAAAATCCGGATTATTTCTTTGCGCTTACCCGCGACCGGGACGAAAACCGGACGGATGCCCAGCGGCTGACGATCGCCGAGGGATATCACGCGGATCTGATCATTTCGCTTCATGTGAACGCATCGGATCTGGAAATGGGCGGAACGACCGCATCTTACTGGACGGATATCGACCTGAACAGTCAGGACGATCAGGGTGATACAAGTTCGGATGATTCGAACCAGATCGTGCCGGAGGATAATGAGGCCCGTCAGCAGGAATGCGCCCAGCTGGCCGACAGCCTGATGCAGGCGGCGGCAGACGGCATCGGGACCTGGTCCAGGGGAGAGGTCAGTATCGAGACCGATCAGCTGCTTCAGGTCAAAGTACCGGCAGTTAACGTATACCTTGGTTTCTGCACCTATGACTTTGATAAAGAGTTGATGATGGACGAGGCCAACCGTCAGGCGGCGGCTGAAAAAATGGGCGATGTTATTCTGGCTTATGCGGATGCCCATAAACGGAGCGGTGAGGAATCCGTTTCGACCGAGCCTGCTGATCTGACTTTCTCGGATGATGAGTCAAGTCTTCCCGAGAGTCTGGAAGAAAGCAGCAGTGCCGCTGCCGGCAATTGAGAAGGAATCATTTGTTTCAAGGAGGATAATATGCCGATGAAATGTGATGTACTGATTATCGGCGGCGGAGTCACCGGCTCCGCGATCGCCCGCGAACTGTCACGCTATACGGTCCGGACGATTGTAGCGGAGGCGCGCGAGGATGTAGCAAGAGGGTCATCGGGGGCTAATTCCGGTATCGTTCACGCCGGCTACGATCCCCGGCCCGGTTCGTTGATGGCCCGCTATAATGTAAAAGGCTGCGCCATGTACCCTGAACTGGCAGCCAAATTAGGCTTCCCCTACCGCGGGATCGGGTCTCTGGTGCTGGCTTTCAGCCAGAGTGACATGCAGACGGTACAGGATCTTTACCAGCGGGGCCTTGATAATGGCGTTCCGGATATGAAGATCCTGACCGGGGACCAGGCCCGCGTCATGGAGCCAAATCTGTCTGATCAGGTGATCGGCGCCCTGTATGCCCCGACAGCCGGCATCATTTCTCCTTACGAAGCGACCATCGCTTTCGCGGATAACGCTGCTGCTAATGGAGTTACCTTCCTTTTGGAAGAGGGTGTCCGCGCCATTGCCCGAACGGAGGAAGGATTTGCGGTCACAACCGCTACTAAGTCGATCGAGGCCAAAGTACTTGTCAATTGTGCCGGGCTGAGCGCCGGAGAGGTAAGCCGGATGGCAGGCGGCGAGGATATCCCGATCACACAGCGGAAAGGCGAATATACCTTATATGACCGCAATCTGGGAGGCTTCGTCAGCCACGTCCTTTTCCAGACTCCCAACGAAGACGGAAAGGGAGTTCTGGTGACTCCGACAGCGGAAGGAAATCTGCTGCTGGGACCTTCCAGCGATCCACTGCCTCAGGATGATCTGAATGATACGGCCACGACATCTGACGGCCAGTCCCGTATCTTTGCATTAGGAAGAAAAACTTGTCCGTCTCTTCCTTCGGGTGGCGCTATCACCGGTTTTGCCGGCATCCGTGCCGTATCGGGCAGCGATTTTATTATCGGTCCTTCCCAAAAGGCAGAAGGACTGATCCAGGTGGCCGGTATCTGTTCTCCGGGCCTTACTTCTGCTCCGGCTATCGCCGAAGATGTAGCCCAAATGGCTCTGGATCTTTTAGAGAAAAAAGGGCTGCGCGCGGAAAAGAAAGCGGATTTTATTGACACCAGAGAGGCGATTCCCTGCGTGAGAGACATGGATTGGGAAAGCCGCGAGGCACTTTGCAAAAAGGATCCGGATTTCGGCCGGATCGTCTGCCGCTGCGAGACGGTGACCGAGGGACAGATCCGCCGGGCTTTACGAGGCCCGATCGTTGTTCCGACCATTGACGGGGTCAAACGGCGCTGCCGCGCCGGCATGGGACGCTGCCAGGGCAGCTTCTGCACGCCCCGCGTCATGGAAATCATTTCGGAAGAGACCGGTATCCCCTTTGAAGAGGTCCGCAAGGCTCAAAAGGGAACCGAGATCGGTCAGGGACGTCTGAAAGGAGGCCGCTCATGATCCGCCAAGTAGGGACCGTCATCGTAGGCGGAGGCCCCGCCGGCCTGGCTGCTGCTGTCAGCGCTTATGACCAGGGCGAAAGAAGTCTTGTGGTCATTGAGAGGGATACCCATCTGGGCGGGATCCTGCAGCAGTGCATTCATAACGGATTCGGCCTGCAGTGGTTCAAAGAAGAACTGACCGGACCGGAATATGCCCAGCGCTTTATCGATCAGGTAAAGGAACGGGGCATCGAAACCCAGCTTGGCACCATGGTACTGGAACTTCAGTATCATCCCGACCGCAGCGACTATACCAAGACGGTTTTATGCCTGTCTCCCCAATATGGTGTCCTGGAGCTTCATGCCCGGTCGGTGGTCCTGGCCATGGGCTGCCGGGAGCGTGTCCGCGGCAACCTGAAAACACCGGGCACCCGCCCCGCCGGCATTTATTCCGCCGGACTTGCCCAGAAGCTGATCAATCTGGAAGGCATCATGCCCGGCCATGAAGTCGTCATCCTTGGTTCCGGTGATATTGGACTGATCATGGCCCGCCGTATGACATACGAGGGAGCACACGTCAAGATGGTCTGCGAACTGATGCCCTATTCAGCCGGCCTGCCCCGTAATATCCAGCAGTGTCTGATCGATGAGAATATTCCTCTATATTTGAGCACGACCGTTATCGATATCCACGGCCGGGACCGGCTGGAAGGCGTTACGATCGCCAATGTCGATGACAAGCGCAATGTCATCAAAGGGACCGAGCGTTATGTGCCCTGCGATACCTTGCTGCTGTCAGTTGGTCTGCTGCCTGAAAACGAACTGACCAGGACGGTAGCTGTCGATATGGACCGCATCACCGGCGGTGCCTGCGTCGATGAGGACCGTCAGACGACGATCCCCGGCATCTATGCCTGCGGCAACGTTCTGCATGTTCATGATATCGTTGATTTTGTCACCAGGGAAAGCATGATCGCCGGTAAAGCAGCCGCACAGAATTCACTTGGCCTGGCGGAAAACATCGTGAGATATGTCCCGGTCAGTGCCCAGGGAGCGGTCCGCTATACCGTGCCGCAGCGGGTCTCGCTGACTAAGCCTTTTTCGGTATTCTGCCGCGTATCCCATCCTTTAAATGCAGGCTCCTTCGAACTGAAGGCAGGGGATACGACCATTGTCCGGAAGAAGTTCGTCAAAGCGGTTCCTGCTTCGATGGCAGAGATCGCGGTAGGACAGAAGGAATTGGACAAGATCAAAGAAGTTGTCAGCGGGGAAGGCTCGCTGGTGCTGACAGCGCAAGAAGAATAAACAGAGTTCGGTGAATACGTGTTTTGGAAAAGGACTGTGCAGATACAGTCCTTTTTTATGTGAATAGGAAAGTCCCGCCATTGGAGTTCATGGCTAAAAGCATGCTTTTTAGAAATTTTGATTGATAGTAAAATTATACAATAAATAATAATTTAACAAAGATTTACTGTGCAAAATATTAACTTCTCCGCTTTTGTATTGACAATATTACTATAATAATATATTTTATAGTTAAATTATTTGTAGTATTCGCCGATTTTATCCATTATCCAACAACGGCGAAAATAACAACAGAAGGAAGGCGCAATCATGAAAAAGATCAGAAGATCACTTGCTGTGATCCTTACAGCTGTCATGATCATGAGTCTTTTCACTGGATGCTCTAAGAGCAGTTCCAATGAAAGTTCAACGACTTCTGAATCATCGTCAGCGGCAGAGGAATCAAGTAAGGAAGAAGTTTCTACAGCAGCTGAAGAATCCAGTGCGGAAACTTCCGAAACGTCACAATCGACAGAGGGCGGAGAAGCTGATTCCAACGACTTACCCCGCGACCAGACCCTGTATCTGGGCGGTATGCAGTGGGGGACGATCAACAGTTGGAATATTATCGGCAGCAACCAGAACAATGTCGCCTGCGGGTACGGACGAGGTTTGATGTTTGAAACCTTGTATATGTATAACATCCTGAACGGCGATATCATTCCTCTTCTTGCCGACGGTGACTACAGCTGGAACGACGACCAGACCGAACTGACCGTGAAGATCAAGTCAGCGGCTCACTGGAGCGACGGTACTCCGGTCACTGCACAGGATGTAGCCGCTACCTGGGACATCAGCACGGTAGTCGGCAATTCGATCGGAAACTCATACGGCGGCTTTATTGACAGTGTCGAAGCCGTGGATGATTCTACCCTTCTTATCCATTCTAAGGTAGATAGCAGCGGCGTTCCTATCAACCCGCTGAAAGTTCTGGATTACCTGGTCTTTGCCCCGGTCGCACAAAAAGCATGGATCGAGACGGTAAAAGCCAGAGATAATAATGATCCCACCGCCATTTTGAATGATGCTGCGGAAGATGTTGTTTATTCCGGTCCTTATCACAAATATTATGCGGACGATCAGAAGGTCGTTCTGATCCGCGACGATAATTACTGGGGCCAGGATGCTTCCATGTGGGGAAGCCTGCCGGTTCCCAAATATATCGCGCATACCATTTATTCCGATAATGCGGCTACCGAAGTTGCCTTCAAGGCCGGTGAGGTAGATGTTAACCAGCAGTTCCTGCCCAATATCCAGGATCTGTGGGAAAAAGACGGACTGCCGGTTTCGACCTGGCTTGATCAGGCTCCATACGGTGTATGCCTGACCATGCCTACTGCATGGTACAACATGAACATCCCTGTCCTGGCTGAGAATACCGCTCTTCGCAAAGCGATCGCCATCGCCGTTGACTACGATACCATTATCGCCAACGCAATGACCAACCAGAGCCCCAGCTTCAAAGATGTTCCCAGATCTCTTATGAACACGACCGACGGTGAGCAGGCCCTGTATAATCATGACGCAGTCAAAGATCTGCAGTGGACCGGCAACGACATCGAAGGCGCTAAAAAGCTTCTGGATGATGCAGGCATTGTCGACAGCGACGGAGACGGCTGGCGTGAGTGGAACGGCGAAAAGATCACTCTGAATGCTGTATGCCCGAACGGATGGTCCGACTGGCAGGCAGCGATTGAGGTTGTAGCGGCTGCCGGACAGAAGATCGGCGTGGACATTACTACTCTGTATCCTGAATCCAGTGTATACTATACGGTTTACAGCAACCCGGATGAAACGGATTATGATATCTTCATGATGAGTCCTTCTGCGGCAGCACCTTCCTGCCCGTGGGCTCGTGCCGATCAGTTCTTTGGTGAAGAATATATCGGCATGCAGAACAACTTCAGCGGTAACTATGGTCAGTATAAAAATGATGAAGCGGATGCGATCGTTAAGTCCATCCCGACCATGACAGATGAGAAGGAGATCAAAGATGCTTATACAAAGCTGACCGAGATCTACCTGACCGAAGTTCCAAGTTTTTCTTTGATGTATCGTCCGTCTATGTTTTATGCGGTAAACGAGAGCGTATGGACCAACTATCCGTCCGCGGACGATGGTCGTAACATTCCTCCTACCGACTGCACCGACGGATACGGTATCCGTGCTCTGTATGAGCTGGAAACGACGGACGGACAGTAAGAATTACTCGAAAAAAGGGGCTGTGCCTGCACAGCCCCTTTTTTGTGTAAAAAAGAAGAATGCTTTTGTATTTCGCCTTGTGGTCGCCTTGTCGTATGCAAAAGTAACCACTTTGCATTTTTAATCAGTTATAACAATTTTATACAAAAAACAATATTTTAACAAAGAAATACTGTGAAAATTTTCTTTTTCCTGGTTTTAGTTCTTGACAAAATAACTAAAAGAATATATCTTGTAAACGATAAATTTGTGTCATTCGCCAGTCTTATCCGAATATTATTGACCGGCGAAAAATTAAAAAGGAGGAAACACAATCATGAAAAAGATCAGTAAATCACTTGCGGTGATCCTGGTCGCTGTTATGATCATGAGTCTTTTCACTGGATGCTCTAAGAGCAGTTCCAATGAAAGTTCAACGACTCCTGAATCATCCACCGCAACAGAAGAATCCAGCAAGGAAGAAACTTCTACTGCAGCTGAAGAATCCAGCCAGGAAACTTCAGAAGCTTCGGAAGCTTCTCAGCCCACCGATGAAGGGGATGCAGATGTAAACAACCTGCCTCGCAATGAGACCCTTTACTTCGGCGGTCAGCAGTGGGGCACCGTTAACACTTGGAACCCCATCGGAACCAACCAGAACAACTGGGTCATTTCCACCAGCCAGATCAACCGTACTCTGATGATGGAAACCCTGTACATGTATGATATGCTGACAGGTAAGATGTATCCTCTTCTTGCCGACGGCGATTACAGCTGGAACGACGACCAGACCGAATTGACCGTAAAGATCAAACCGGCTGCTCATTGGAGCGACAATACTCCTGTCACCGCACAGGATGTTGCAGCTACCTTTGACATCGGCGTTAAGGTCGGCAACAACATTGGTAATGGTTATGGCGGTTATATCGACAGCATCGAAGCAAAAGATGATTCCACTGTCGTTATTCATGCTAAGAAGAACGATGACGGAACGCCTGTTAACCCCATGAAAGTCCTTGACTTCATCGTTGCTTGCCCCATCTGCCAGAAAGCATGGATCGATACCGTATCCGAACGCAATAACGGCGATGCTACGGCTATCCTGAACGATAAAGCTGAAGATGTCGTATATTCCGGTCCTTATCATTACTATTACGCAGATGATCAGAAGGTTATTCTGATTCGTGACGACAATTACTGGGGCCAGGATGCTTCCATGTGGGGAAGCCTGCCGGTTCCGAAATATATCGCTCATACCATTTTCTCTGATAACGCAGCTACCGAAGTTGCCTTTAAGGCCGGCGAGATCGATGTTAACCAGCAGTTCCTGCCCAATATCCAGGATCTGTGGGAGAAAGACGGACTGCCGGTTTCCACTTGGCTTGACGATGTTCCTTACGGCGTATGCCTGACCATTCCTACTGCTTGGTACAACATGAACATCCCTGTCCTGGCTGAGAATACCGCTCTTCGTAAAGCGATCGCCATTGCCGTTGACTACGATACCATTATCGCCAACGCAATGACCAACCAGAGCCCCAGCTTCAAAGATGTTCCCAGATCTCTTATGAACACGACCGACGGCGAGCAGGCCCTGTATGATCATGACGCAGTCAAAGATCTGCAGTGGACCGGTAATGATATCGAAGGTGCTAAAAAGCTTCTTGACGATGCAGGTCTTGTCGATACTGACGGAGATGGCTGGCGTGAGTGGAACGGTGAGAAGATCACTCTTAACGCATGCTGCCCGAACGGATGGTCTGATTGGCAGGCAGCGATCGAAGTTGTTGCAGCAGCAGGACAGAAGATCGGTATCGATATTTCTACCCTGTATCCGGAAGCAAGCGTTTACTCAACGGTTTACAGCAACCCTGATCAGACTGATTACGACATCTTCATGAACGGTACTACTTCTGCAGCTCCTTCCTGCCCGTGGGCTCGTGCCGATCAGTTCTTCGGTGAAGAGTATGTCGGCATGCAGAACAACTTCAGCGGTAACTGGGGTCAGTACAAGAACGACGAGGCTAACGCCATCGTTCAGTCCATCCCGACCATGACGGATGAGCAGGAGATCAAAGACGCTTATACCAAGCTGACCGAGATCTACCTGACCGAAGTTCCCAGCTTTGCCCTGATGTATCGTCCCGCATTCTTCTACGAAGTAAACGAGAGTGTATGGACCAACTATCCGTCCGCAGATGACGGCCGCAACATTCCTCCGTCAGACTGCACCGATGGTTATGGTATCCGTGCTCTGTATGAACTTGAACTGGTAGACGGACAATAATCATCTGAACGGGAAAAAGGCAGTCATCCCTAAGGAATGACTGCCTTTTCCCTTAATTGCCCTGATGCGATAGGAAAAAACACGGACAAAAGGAGCCGCCCGGTAATATATATTTTATCCGGCCGGGGCGTGCTGCCCTTTATTGGTCCACAGGAGGAAAGAAGTAATGAAGGGACTTCGCAAGTTTATTTTAAAGAAGATCCTGTGGTTTTTCATAACCCTGATCGTCGCTGTCTTTTTAAATTTCATTCTGCCCCGACTGATGCCTTCTGATCCGGTAGCAACCATTACCAGTAAAATGGCCGAAGGATTGACCGATACCGCTGCCGTTCAGCGAATCTACGAGCATTATCAAAAAGAATTCGGGACCGATAAACCGATCATGGTGCAGTTCTTCATCTATGTGAAAAATCTGCTGCACGGTGATATGGGAACCTCATTTTCACAGTATCCGCGTTCAGTTGCCAGCATCCTGTCTTCTGCGATCGGATGGACGATCGCACTGCAGCTGCCGGCTATCCTGGTAGGATGGTTCCTGGGCAACTTCTTCGGTGCAGTAGCTGCCTATAAACGAAAAGGCTGGGATAAAATCTTTATGCCTATTTCGATTTTCATCAGCAACATTCCTGCCTTCGGTTTTGCCGTTATCATGCTGGTAGTGTTTGCGGTCAAACTGAAGATCGCACCTACGTCCGGTGGATATGCATACGATATGATACCGAATTTCAGCTGGAAATTTATTAAATCGGTTTTGTATCATTATCAGCTGCCCTTCTGGACGATCGTTATCACCACCATCGGCGGACAGGCGATCGGTATGCGGTCCATGTCTATTTATGAATTGAATGCAGACTATGTTAAATACTCCCGCTTCCTTGGTATTAAAGACCGCAAAGTCGTAAAGTACGTCTTCCGCAATGCCATGCTTCCTCAGATCACCGGTCTGGCCCTGTCAATGGCAACGATGATCGGCGGCAACCTGGTAGCTGAGATGATCTTCAGTTACCCTGGAATCGGAAGCCAGATCTATGCAGGTATTACGACATCCGATTATCCTCTGATCTCCGGATCGACGCTGATCATAACCATTATGGTTTTGATCATGACGACCCTTTTGGATCTGATCTGCGGTGTTATCGATCCCCGTGTTAAAGCGGCTCAGTTCGATTCATAAGGGAGGGAGAAACAAATGAAAAATACTATTCGCCAGCTGTTCCATTCTCCCAACTTTGTGGTTGGATTTGTCATTTTTGTCGGAATGCTTCTGGCTATCTTTCTTTACCCGATCTTTCATCCGGGCAGCCCGCTTGAAATGATCGGTGTCGGAACGTTTGCAAAGCCCGGTCTTTATATTTCCGTTTATGATTCGGTCAATTCCGAAACAGAGACTCTTCGTCTTCCGGATGCGGATGAAAAGAGGTCCGGCGCCGTCCTCTCGGACGAGGACCGTGTGGCTATGATCGAATGGTTCGGAAAAGCCGGTGTGGACACCACCAATCTGGACGCTAGTGACGACGCGGCGGTCCTGGAACTTTGGAAAGCTAATTATGATCCCGATAAGACTATCAAGGGTCTTACCAAAGCAAAACGTGCTTATTACCGCCGTCTGAACGAGGCCCTCGCTAATAACGGAGAGGCGGAACTATACGTAGCAACTAAAGACGCGGACAGTGGAGAATTAGTCGAAAAATCGGAAATCGACAAGGATGCCTACGTCAATACCAAAGATGTCGCCAACGTAAAGCGTCTGGTTCTGGGAACCGATAACTTCGGCCGTGATATGCTGAAAGAACTTCTGGCTGCTGCCAAAACGTCTCTGATGATCGGCTTGATCGCGGGATCGATTGCGACCATGATCGGTCTGATCCTAGGCCTGATTTCCGGTTATGTGGGCGGTATCGTGGATGATATCATTCTTTTCGTCATGAATATCTTCACGGTCATCCCCAGCTTTGTTATCCTGATCCTGATCAGCTATTCGCTGGGACAGAGTCAGCGGGGTGCCGGTGTCGTTGCAATGATCATCGGCTTTACCAGCTGGGTATGGACAGCCCGTTCGGTACGTTCTCAGGTCATCTCTCTGCGTAACCGTGACCATGTAAACCTGTCTAAATTGTCCGGACACAGCCTGCTTAGAATCATCTTTACAGATATCCTGCCCTACATCCTTTCTTATGTCGTTATGGCCTTTATCCTTCAGATCTCTTCGGGAATCCTGGCAGAAGCGCAGCTGTCTATGCTGGGTCTGGGACCCAAGACGACGGAGGTTCCTACTCTGGGCCTGATGATGAGCTGGGCTCAGTTGTATTCTGCTCATATGAATGGTTCCTGGTGGGCTTACTTCCCGGTAATCTTTACCATCGCCCTCATCTCGTTCTCGCTGAACCTGATGAACACCGGTATGGACCAGGTATTCAACCCGGCTCTGAGAGACTAAGGAGGAAGATCATGGGAAAAGTAATGATCGAGGTCAAAGACCTCAAAACCAAATATGTAACCAGAAACCACGAAGACGTCTATGCGGTCGATGGAGTTTCCTTTAAAATTGAGGAAGGAAAATCCTTAGGTGTAGCCGGTGAGTCGGGATGCGGCAAGTCCACCCTTGCCCTGTCAGTCATGGGTTATTATTTCGCTCCTCTTCACTATATGAGCGGCGATATCATCATCGACGGAAAGAGCATTTCGGGAATGGATCCGGATGAAGTCCGCAAACATGTCCTGGGCACGGAGATCGCCTACATTCCCCAGGCGGCCATGAACGCCTTGAACCCCACCCAGAAAGTCATCAATTTCCTGTATGATGTCGTTCATGCCCATCATCCCAAGATGCCTAAAAAAGACATCCGTGAGATGGCGGAAAAACGATTCGAGGAACTGGCTCTTCCCAAAGATGTATTGGACCGGTACTCCGTTGAGCTGTCCGGTGGTATGAAACAGCGTACCGTTATCGCGGTATCCACCATCCTGTCTCCTAAAGTTCTGATCGCGGATGAGCCTTCCAGCGCGCTGGATGTTACCAGTCAGAAGCTGGTCATCAAGATGATGCGTGAGCTGATGGAAAAAGGCTATATCAAATCGATGATGTTTATCACCCATGAGCTGCCGCTTTTGTACAACGTTACGGATGATATTATGGTCATGTACGCCGGTCAGATCGTAGAAAAAGGAACAGCTAAAGAATTGGTATTCGATCCTACTCATCCCTATTCTCACGCTCTGATGGGATCCATCCTGGTGCCGGAAGAGGGGACTCGCGGTAAGAAGCTTCCGGCTCTTCCCGGTACTCCTCCCAACCTGAAACATCCTCCGGCCGGATGCCGTTTTGCGGCCCGCTGCCCGTATGCGACCCAGGAATGCAAGTTCTATCAGGTACCGGTCAAAGAGTTTGGTGAAGGAAGAATGTATCGCTGCCTGAAAGGTATCGATGAACTGAAGGAGGCATACTCACATGAGTGACGAAGTTGAGCGCAGAGCCTATAACAAAGATGAAGTCATCCTTTCGGGACGTGGAGTTACCAAAGTTTTCGTTAACGGTAAAGTAAGAAACACGGCGGTCAACCATGTTGACTTTGATTTCCATAAAGGAGAGTTCGTTACCATCGTAGGCGAGTCCGGCTCCGGAAAAACGACCCTTAGTAAAATGATCCTGGGTCTTCTGCCCATCACGGAAGGTACCATCTATTTCAATGGTAAGGAAAGAGATATCCGGTCCGGTCATAAGAAAAGAGAATACTGGAAAAACATTCAGGCTATCTTCCAGGATCCTTTCTCCTCTTATAACATCTTCAACAAGATCGATACGGTCCTTTTGGACTGCATCAACATGAGGGGTGGAAGAAATCTTCCCAAAGAGAAGAAGATCGAGATGATGACCGAAGCCTGCCGTTTCGTTAACCTGGAGTTCAAGGAGCTGACCAATAAGTATCCTTTTGAGCTTTCCGGCGGACAGATGCAGCGTCTGATGATTGCCCGTATCTTCCTTCTGAAACCGAAGATCCTGCTGGCGGATGAGGCGACCTCCATGGTCGATGCTTCCTCCCGTGCCACTATTCTGGAAATGCTGCTGAATCTTCGTAATGAAACCGGAATGACGGTTGTTTTCATTACCCATGACATTGGCCTTGCCTATTACATTTCGGATACGGTATATATCATGGAGCATGGCAAGTTCGTAGAGTCGGGACCGGCTGACACCGTCATCCTGAATCCCCAGGCGCCTTATACCAAACGTTTGATCAGTGATGTTCCCAAGATCCATGAGGTTTGGGATCTGAGTTCCGTCGATCTTGAGCTGAATGAGATAAAGAAAGACAGCGCCAAATAAGCAACCCTTCACTTTTCGGGCTCTTCCGCAAATCTCGGAAGGGCCCGCTTCTTTTTCTATACTTTTTCGGCCGGGTACGATATAATAATGACAATCAGCAGGTATCAGCTGTAAATGTAACAGCTGTATTCGTAATATATCAAAAGGGATAAGGAGGAGCCCATGTTCATTACAAAGGACATCCAGTACGTAGGCGTTAATGACCATCAGATCGACCTGTTTGAAGGACAGTACAAGGTCCCCAACGGTATGTCTTATAACTCCTATGTCATCATGGACGACAAGATTGCCGTCATGGATACCGTCGATAAAAACTTTACCCATGACTGGCTGGATAATCTGGCAAACGTCCTTGGTTCAAGACAGCCTGACTATCTGGTAGTCCAGCATATGGAGCCGGATCATTCCGCCAACATCAAAACTTTTGCCAAAACCTATCCGGATGCTGTGATCGTTTCGTCCGCAAAAGCCTTCCAGATGATGAAGAACTTCTTCGGGACCGACTTTGAAGATCGTCGCATCGTGATCAAAGAGGGCAATACCCTGGAACTGGGTCATCATACCCTGAACTTCGTGGGAGCTCCCATGGTCCACTGGCCGGAAGTTATGATGACGTACGACAGCACGGACAAAGTCCTTTTTGCTGCCGACGGTTTCGGAAAATTCGGCGCAAACGACGTGGAAGAGCCCTGGGACGATGAAGCCCGCCGCTATTATATCGGCATTGTCGGTAAATACGGCCAGCAGGTCCAGAATGTGCTTAAAAAAGCGGCCAACCTGGACATTCAGATCATCTGCTCTCTGCACGGCCCTGTTTTGAAAGAAAACCTGGGACATTACCTCAAACTGTACGATACCTGGTCTTCCTATCAGCCTGAGAGCGAAGGCATCGTTATTGCTTATACTTCGATCTACGGGGATACGCGTAAAGCGGTTGAATTGCTGGAGCAGAAACTGAAAAGCAAAGGCTGCCCCAAAGTCGTTGTCTATGATCTGGCCCGCTGCGATATGGCAGCTGCTGTCAGCGATGCCTTCCGCTACAGTAAACTGGTGCTGGCTACCACGACTTACAATGCGGATGTATTCCCCTTCATGAGAGAGTTCATCGAGCATCTGACCGAGCGCGGATTCCAAAAACGCACGGTAGGCATCATCGAGAACGGTTCCTGGGCGCCTCAGGCTGCCAAGACTATGCATAAGATGCTTGAAAACAGTCAGAACCTGACCTTTGCCAAGACCACCGTTACCATTCATTCGGCCCTGCAGGACGATAGCAAAAAGCAGATCGACCAACTGTCAGACGAACTGTGCCAGGAGTATCTGGCTATCCAGGACACCACGGCCAACAAGCAGGATCTGACCGCCCTGTTCAAGATCGGCTACGGTTTGTATGTGATCACTTCCAACGACGGCAAGCGCGACAATGGCTTTATTTGCAACACAGTATCGCAGGTCACCAGCAATCCCAACCGTGTCGCGGTCTGCATCAATAAACAGAATTATTCACATCACGTCATCCAGAAGACCGGTAAGATGAATGTCAACTGCCTTTCCGTTGACGCGCCTTTCTCCGTTTTTAAAACTTTTGGTTTCCAGAGCGGCCGTAATGTCGACAAGTTCAAGGACATCAAACCGCTTCATTCGGATAACGGCCTGGCTTTCCTGCCCAAATATATCAATGCCTTTATGTCTCTGGAAGTAGAGCAGTACATCGATCTTGGCTCTCACGGTATGTTCATCTGCTCGGTAACCGAAGCCCGCGTCATTTCCGACCGCGAGACCATGACCTACTCCTACTATCAGAGCAATGTTAAACCGAAACCGAAGACTGAAGGCAAGAAGGGCTGGGTCTGCAAGATCTGCGGTTACATTTATGAGGGAGAAGTCCTTCCGGATGATTTCATCTGTCCTTTGTGCAAACACGGGGCTGCCGATTTCGAAAGGATATGACATTCTTTACTTGTTTTTATCTGGACAGCGAAAAAGATATCGTTGTCGATCTGTATAAAGACCTGGACCGTATGTGGTACCGGCTGAGCACCCCCAACCATCATACCGGCAACCTGATCCGCAACCTGGCCAAGCTATGTCAGCTGCCCCTCAGCCAGGGGGACGACGGCCTGCTTGTCATTAATGGCGAGGTACCCTGCTATATCGATGCCGACAATAAAGAAGTCTATATCTTCCGCCTTAAAGGGACTAAAGTCGCCAACATCTATCCCGACGGCAGGGTCGAGATGAAGGCCTCTATCCCCGCCATCTCCAAAACTCTGATGAGCCAGACCCACGATTACCGGCTGGACGTGGGAAAAACCATTTTCAAGACCTATATCCGGCGGGAAAATAAGTTCCGTTCCGACCTGCACACCCACATGAACGGGAACCTGCCCCCGGACCTTTTGATTGCGCTGGGCATTTATCACCAGATCCGCTATCCCTTGTATTACGTTAAAAAATTGAACCTGACCCTGACCAAAGCCCAGTCGGAGCGTCTTGCCGGGATCCGGGAAAAGGTGGCCCGCCAGGTGACAGATCCCGATCTTAAGGGCAAGTATCTGGACCGCCGCATCGATGACAACACCTTTATCAACTTTGCCGACCTGATCCTTAACAACATCGATAATGCGGCCGAAAACATTGCCCGCATCCGTAATTCCCTGGCTGTATTAAAAGATGGCCAGGCCGTCTTTACCAACCTCGAAAAGGTCTATCTTTACCGCTACATTTTTACCAAGGGCCAGGAGAGCGAAGACAAGATCCCTTTAAGAGGCATCGGTCAGATCCCGGACCGGGACATCAGGCGGTATCTGGAGCAGATGCTCAAGGACAAAGAAACACAAGCCTACCATAACAACACTATTTTCCAGGACGATCTTTTATGGATCGCCCGCTGCTACCGAAGCAAAGGGATCGACTACGTAGAAATCAGCGATACCACCCTGGTCAAAAAGTATGAATCCATCGAGATGCTAAGTCAGGTCCATCAGGTCATGCCTTACATTTATCAGGAAACACAGGTTATGATCCGCTTTCTGGCCGCTCTTCGCCGTATCCCGCTGACCATCGTCAAATCCCAGGTGACTCCGTCCGATTACCTGACTCAAAACCTCAAGGTGCTGCAGGCGGTAGCCATCGATCCCTATGTCGCCGGCTGCGACTTTGTCGGGGAAGAGATCAACGACATCATCGTCCTGAAACCGCTTTTTAAGGAGATCGTAAAGATCACTAAAGAGGTCCCCGGCTTTACCATTCGTATCCATGCCGGTGAAAACGACAGCCAGAAGGATAATATAGGGCACAGCATCGAGTGCGTCGTCGATTCACTGGAAGAGGGGCAGCCCATGCCCAAGGTACGCCTGGGACACGGCCTGTATATGCACAGCTTCCGGTCGGAGAAAGGCAGCAAGGTACTGGAGGAGATCAAAAAATACGGCATCGTGC
>Ga0256404_1005897_pt1 | contig 20980 bp, 20 predicted proteins | sample RumenRJG_01DNA_FD_185990 | JGI IMG/M metagenome (GOLD analysis project Ga0256404, IMG submission 185990) | Bovine rumen microbial communities from Lethbridge, Alberta, Canada - RJG_01 | ecosystem: Host-associated > Mammals > Digestive system > Stomach > Rumen | place: Canada: Alberta | collected...
GTTTTCAAAGGAAAAATCGCATATTTCAGGAGTTGCGGAACGAAGGAAGCTGAAAGCACAGTTGCCGGCATTATGACTTTTTGAGCAGATCAGCGTTTCTGGAGTATGTGCTGAAACACTTTACCGCTATGTTGATTTTGGCCTCTTTGGCATCAGGAACCATACTTTTGCGTTCCGCGCTATTTCTTTGTGAGCATCTCGTACAGGTCTCCCCGGGTACCACACGTTTCTTTCCCTCCATCTACCTGTCTCATTTATCCCCGCTGATTCCGTGTAGTTATGGGGCTTCGGCTATATCCTTCCCACCACCGGGCGGATTCCGGACTTTCACCGGTTAGAAACGTGCGCCGCCGGGCGCACCAAAAGCCCCGCAGTGATTTTTGACACTGCGGGGCTCATCTAACGCGATTAGAAATCCGCCTGCAGAACGGGAGCTTCTGCTTTTCATTTTCCGCTCTTTTCCGGCGGAACCAGTACGCTATCCACAGAAAAACACAGACATACACCGGTAATCAGGGAACCTTACGCCATTTTTAGCAGGACGGCTGCTTCAGCCTGATTTTGCCCGTTAGAAAAATGGCCTGTTTTATTAGCAATCCTCTAATCGAAACCCGATATGATTAGATGAAATAAAAAAAGCATGGAGAATTTCAAAGAATTCTTCCACGCCTTTACGGGTAACGTCCCTGATGTGATTCGAACACACGACCTTCCGCTTAGGAGTTAGGTTTGCAGCAGTCTATTTGCGTCAACTAACGTCAAACAAAGTCAATATTTCCAAGGGTTTTCGACGCTTCCAAGTCAAGTAGAGTACAGTTTAAGTCAAGCAAAGTAAAACGTTTTGCTAAGCGCCAGCTAAGCAAATTTGCTAATTTTGACGGGTGGTCACCCTTACATACCCAATTTATGGCCTCTGAAATATCGACGCTTTAGCGTTCGCCGCGGCGGACGCTAAAGCGCCCTCCATCTAGACCTTGTAGCCGTTGTATTCTTTCGGATTGTGCGAGGCCGTGATATTGATGCCGGAGACGGCATGGAGCTTCCGGATCATAAAGGCAAGCTCCGGCGTCGGACGAAGATCCGGAAACACATAGGTCCGGATCCCGTTCGCCGCGAGGATCGATGCCACCAGATCGCTGAACTCTTTTGAGAAATGCCGCGGATCGTGGGCGACGATAACGCCGCGGCGGGCAGCTTCCTCCCCCTGCTTTTTTATATAGCTGGCGATGCCCTGTGTAGCCCGGCCGACCGTGAGGACGTTCATACGGTCAGTACCTGCGCCCACTTTGCCGCGAAGGCCTGCAGTGCCAAAGCTCAGATCCTTCGTGAAGCGCTCTCTGATCTCAGAGGCATCTTTTCGAAGAGCGAGAAGCTCCTGCTTCAGCGGGTCTGCATCGGCAAGCATGCCAAGCCAATGTTCATATTTCTCCTGTGCAGTCATAGAAACTCCTTTTTCAGACGACATTCAGCCTTACCGCCTCCATGAGTATTACTTCTTTGATTTTCTTCTGATCCTTTCCAGCCCATATGAGACATTGGGACCAGGTCCATCTGTCTCATCTATCTGCAAAAAGTGCAAAAATCTAATATAAAATTATAATAGATTTTGTGCAATTTTCTATCAAAATATGCCAATAATATTGTTTTACTTTTTGTTTATATTTGTACTTTTGTCTGATTTTTTGAATAATTAACGCAAAAAGGTAGTATACTGTAGATGTTGTTTTTTTATGCGTTCCCTTTTCGGAATTCCGGATAGAAAAGTCATGATTCCGGATAGGAAAGTCCTGATCCGTAAAAAGTATGATACAGAAGGTATTCACATATGAACTCTGCTTCTAATAACTCCTCTGCAGCTTCCCCTGAGAATAAGAACCGAGAGCTTTTTGAAAAAATGCCGGTTTACCAGGCCCTGATCAAGATGTGCGTGCCGACGATCATCGGCCAGATGGTGGTCCTGGTCTACAATATGGCCGATACCTTTTTCATCGGCCGCACCGCCAACCCTTACATGATCGCCGCGACTTCTCTGGTCCTTCCCATCTTCAATATGTCCAACACCCTGTCCGACTTCGTGAGCATCGGCTCGGGCGCTCTGATCTCCCGACTGCTCGGTCAGTACCGGGAAAAAGATGCCGCCAGGATGAGCGCCTTCGCGGTTTATTTCAGCCTGGCGATCAGCCTCTTATGGTCGGTGTTCGTATTTTCCCTGATGACCCCCTTGCTGAAACTGCTCGGAGCCAGCGACGCGACCTTCGAATTTACCCGTCAGTATATGATGCTGGTCGTGGTCCTGGGCGGTATTCCGACGATCGTCCAGCTGACACTTGCCCAGCTGCTGCGCTCGGTCGGTTTTTCCAAGGCAGCAGGCTTTGGCATTTCCATGGGCGGCATTCTCAACATGGTCCTGGACCCGCTCTTCATGTTTGTCATCCTGCCGGACGGTATGGAGGTGATCGGCGCCGGCATTGCCACGGCTCTGTCCAACGTCTGCTCGCTGATTTATTTTATCGTGATGATCATAAGGCTCAGAAAGCAGACCGTCCTGACCTTTTCGCCCTTTGGCGGACTGCCGGCCAGATCTCTGATCCGCGAGGCAATCCTCGGCGGTATTCCTTCCGCTATGTCCAACGGGCTCTTCAATCTCTCCCAGCTCATGATCAATAAGCTGATGGCCGCTTACGGAGACATCGCCCTGGCCGCGGTCGGGATCGTGCTGAAGGCAGAGCGCATCCCGCTCAACACCGGCGTTGGCATTACTCAGGGCATGATGCCGCTGGTCGCTTACAACTATTCCAACGGCAATTATAAGAGGATGAAAAAGGTCATCAGCCAGAGCCGCATCGCAGGCCTGATCGTCGCCGCCGCTGCCATCGTCATCTATGAATTCACCGCGCCCGGCATCCTCCGCCTCTTCATCAACAACGCACAGACCGACCTCTTAGGGGCTGCGTTCCTGAGGGTGCGCTGCCTCGCTACGCCCTTCATGTTCATGTGCTTCCACATGCTTTTTGCCTTCCAGGGTATGGGCGAGAACCGGACCGGCTTCTGGCTGGCCTTCATCCGCCAGCTGGTCCTCTACATCCCGCTTCTGCTCCTCATGGACAAGCTCTTCGGCATGTATGGTCTGGTCTGGACCCAGGCACTGAGCGACGCGATCATGGCTCTGGTCAGCTTTTACTTCTGGCATCGCTTTGAAAAACGGACGCTGGCGCCGAAAAGCTGAATCATTGGACTTTCCCCACCGTTGGCTTTATAATTTTTTACTGGAAACGAGGGCATTCTGATGTTCATCTGAAGGTGCCTTGATTGGGAAGCTTATCCGCCGCAGAATATACTATTTTTCATAGAGCAAAAAGAAAGGAATGGGAACGAACATGGATTACGCAAAAGAGTCACTGAAACGGCACTACGAATGGAAGGGCAAAATTGAGACAAAGGTCCGCGCGGACGTGAACAGTGCGGAGGCACTCTCCCTCGCATACACGCCGGGTGTCGCAGCGCCCTGCCTCGAGATTCAGAAGCATCCGGAGAAGAGCTTCGAGCTGACCCGCAGATGGAATACGGTTGCTGTTGTGACGGACGGCACGGCGATTCTCGGCCTGGGCGACATCGGCCCGGAAGCCGGCATGCCGGTCATGGAGGGCAAATGCGCGCTCTTCAAGGCTTTCGGCGATGTGGACGCTGTCCCGATCTGCATCCGCTCCAAAGACGTCGACACCTTCGTTGACACCATCTGCCTGATTGCGGTTCTTTTGGCGGCATCAACCTCGAGGACATCGCGGCGCCCAGATGCTTTGAGATCGAGAAAAAACTCAAAGAAAAATGCGACATCCTGGTCTTCCACGATGACCAGCACGGCACGGCAATCGCTGTTGCGGCGGCACTCATCAATGCCATCAAGGTCACAAAGAAAGAAATCGGAAAGCTTCGGATCGTCATTAACGGCGCAGGCGCTGCCGGTATTGCGATCGGAAACCTCCTCATCGCGATGGGCTTTGGCAACGTCATCATGTGCGACATCAACGGCATCATCGCAGAAGGAGACGAGGGTCTGAACGCCGGACAGGAAGCGATCTCTCACATCTCGAATAAAGACCGCGAGCACGGCAAGCTTGCTGATGCCATGAAAAACGCGGATGTATTCATCGGTGTATCCCGCGGAGGTCTTGTCTCGAAGGAAATGGTCGCATCCATGAATAATGGTATCGTCTTCGCAATGGCAAACCCGGTCCCGGAGATCATGCCGGAGGATTCGAAAGCTGCCGGCGCAGCCGTTGTCGGATCCGGCCGCTCGGATTATCCGAACCAGATCAACAACGTCCTTGTATTCCCCGGTGTCTTCCGCGGCGCCCTCGATGTGCGGGCGACACAGGTCACAGAAAATATGAAGATTGCCGCAGCGCACGCCATTGCCTCTCTTGTGAGCGATGAGGAACTTTCGGCGGAGTACATCATGCCGAAGGCATTTGACCCGAGAGTCAAGGATGCCGTTGCCGCCGCCGTTGCGGACGCAGCAAGAAAAGATAACGTAGCGAGGATCTGAGAATGGAATACAGAACAGAGCACGATTCTATGGGCGAAGTGAAAGTCCCCGCTGACAAATACTGGGGCGCCCAGACCGAGAGGAGCCATGAAAACTTTCCGATCGGCGTAGGCATCGAGACCATGCCAAAGGAGATCATCCATGCCTTCGGCATCTTAAAGAAAGCCGCTGCGGCGGCAAACCACGCGCTTCTTCCAGAGCGCATGACGAACGAAAAATTTGCCGCCATTTCTTCTGCGGCTGACGAAGTGATCAGCGGGAAGCTTCTCGACCACTTCCCTCTCGTTGTATGGCAGACCGGATCCGGCACGCAGTCCAATATGAACGCGAATGAAGTCATTGCAAACCGCGGCAACGAGATCGCGGGAAAGAAGCTGCTTCACCCGAATGACGACGTCAACATGAGCCAGTCTTCCAATGACACCTATCCTACGGCCCTCTCCATCTCAGCCGTTATCGCACTCGAGGACCGTCTGATCCCCAGTGCCCAGCGCCTGATCGAGACCTTCCGGAAACTGGAAGAGGAAAATACGGATGTGGTCAAGAGCGGCCGCACCCATCTGCAGGACGCTGTCCCGATCCGTTTTTCTCAGGAGATCAGCGGCTGGAGGGCATCCCTGGAACGGGATGTCGAGATGATCCGCCTCGCGGCTGGCCCTCTGAAGGACCTCGCTCTTGGCGGCACGGCCGTCGGCACCGGCCTCAACGCACCGGCAGGATTCGCAGAAAAAGCTACCGAAGCGGTCTCTGAAATTACAGGAAAAGATTTCCGCACAGCAGCCAACAAATTCCACGCGCTGACCTCGAAGGATGAGATCGTATTTGCGCACGGCGCTGTTAAAGCGCTCGCAGGCGATATGATGAAGATCGCAAACGACGTCCGCTGGCTCGCCTCCGGGCCAAGATGCGGCTTAGGGGAGATCCGGATTCCCGCCAATGAGCCGGGTTCCTCGATCATGCCCGGCAAAGTCAACCCGACCCAGTGCGAGCAGGTGACGATGGTCGCCGTACAGGTCATGGGAAATGACGCCGCGATCGGCTTCGCAGCAAGCCAGGGCAACTTCGAGCTCAACGTCTTCATGCCCGTTATTGCCTACAACTTCCTGCAGTCCGCGCGGCTCCTGTCCGAATCGATGGATGCCTTCAACAATAACTGCGCAAAGGGCATCAAGGCCGACCGCCAGAAGATGCATCAAAATCTGCACAACTCCCTCATGCTCGTCACGGCCCTCAACCCTTACATCGGATATGAGAACGCGGCGAAAACAAGCCATCTGGCATTCGAGGAGAACATCTCCCTCAAGGAAGCCTGCGTAAAGCTCGGTTTCCTTACGCCGGAGCGCTTCGATGAGGTCTTCCACCCCGAAGAGATGGCGTAAACCTTAAAGAGACAATGAGACAGGGAGACATTGGGGCTTGGGTCCCAATGTCTCCCTGTCTCAGATTAAATCCAATCTTTAATGGAGTGATAAATCCCCTCTCCATCAAGCCCATATTTGTGCAGCAAATCAACGGCTGGTCCGGATTCTCCATACACATCCTGTATACCCAGCTTCAACATGAAGGCTGGCGCTTTCTCAGTAAGCGCATCAGATACTGCGCTTCCAAGTCCGCCGATTACAGAGTGCTCCTCAACCGTAACAACTTTTCCGGTCTTTTTCGCCGACTGAACCACCAGGTCCTTATCAAGCGGCTTGATCGTATGGATATTGATTACCTCTGCCTCAATACCATCTCTCTCAAGATGTCTGGCTGCCTCCAGCGCTTCACCCACCATGATGCCTGTTGCAATAATCGTGAGATCTGATCCTTCCCGAAGTGTGATACCCTTGCCCAGTTCAAACTTGTAATCCGGTCTGTCATTGATAACAGGAGTAGCCAGTCTTGCCAATCTCATGTAAACCGGTCCCTTGTATGTATAAGCCGCCTTTACGGCTGCTCTTGTCTCAATGTCATCAGACGGAACGATAACGGTCATCCCCGGAATGGTCCTCATCAGAGCGATATCTTCATTACACTGATGCGTAGCGCCATCTTCCCCTACAGAAATTCCGGCATGAGACGCACAGATTTTGACGTTTAAATGTGCATAGCCAACGGTATTGCGGATCTGCTCGTATGCACGGCCGGCTGCAAACATGGCAAAAGTACTTGCAAACGGCACTTTCCCTGTGGTTGAAAGACCCGCCGCAATATCCACCATATTTGCCTCAGCGATTCCACAATCAATATGCCGATCCGGAAATTTATCCCTGAATAATTGCGTTTTGGTTGCGCCTGCAAGGTCAGCATCAAGAACAACGACATCTTCATGCGCATATCCCAATTCTGCCAGTGCTTTTCCATAACTCTCGCGGGTCGCAATTTTCTTCACATCTGTCATAATTCTTCCCCCGCTTTCTCTAATTCATCCATTGCCTGTTGATACTGCTCATCATTCGGAGCTTTTCCGTGCCAGCCGACGACATTCTCCATAAAGGAAACGCCTTTCCCTTTGAGAGTCTTACAGATAATAGCAGTAGGCATGCCTTTAATGGTTTCGGCTTCTTTAAAAGCAGCACGCAGCTGATCAAAATCATTGCCGTCTGCGACATTAATGACATGAAAATTGAATGCTTCAAACTTTTTATCAATAGGATACGGACCTCCTACTTCTCCTACCGGTCCATCAATCTGGAGATTATTATTATCAATAATCACAACCAGGTTATCCAGCTGATGACTTCCCGCAAACATGGCGGCTTCCCACACCTGACCCTCTTCAATTTCTCCATCTCCCAGAAGGGTATAGACACGATAATTCTCGTGGGACATTTTCGCTCCCAGCGCCATGCCGACAGCTGTAGAAACGCCCTGTCCAAGTGATCCGGTGGACATATCTACTCCGGGAGTATCGTTCATATTCGGATGTCCCTGCAGATAAGAGCCGATGTGACGCAGCGTCTTGAGGTCTTCTCTCGGAAAATATCCTTTTTCAGCCAGAACCGAATAAAGTGCCGGTGCACAATGACCCTTTGAAAGAACAAAGCGGTCTCGGTCTGCTTTACGCGGTTCCCTGGGATCCAGTTTTTTCATTTCCTCGAAATACAAAAAAACCATAATATCCGCTGCTGAAAGAGATCCGCCTGGATGTCCTGATTTCGCTGCATGAACCGCTGTGACAATATCTTTTCTAACCTGATTTGCTGTTTTTTTTAGTTCCTGATTGTCCATAACTAAATTCACAATGGCTGTCAGCCATTTATCCTTTCTCTTTCCACTAAGTATAAAGGCAGCTGATTATGAACGTTTGCTTTCCCTAAGCCTGAACAATTGGCACTTTAACCAGTTCAACTCCCTTCGTTTTGATCCAGTTTTCCCACTCGGAGGAAAGATTTTCATCCGTAATGATCTTGTCAAAATTCTGGACCATGCCAATATAACACGGACTCAACTGACCAAATTTACTGGAGTCCGCGACAAGTATCTTTTCAATACCCGCCTTGAGAATCGCCCGCTTACTTGCAAGCTCATACTCACTCGTGCACGTCACGCCTAAGTCGTGCCTTATTCCTGCAGCTGAAACGAAAACTTTATTTGCTCTTGTCCTTTTGATAATCTCAAGTCCTTCATTTGACTCGAACATCTCTGTCTGGGTGTGATATCTTCCCCCGGCAAGGATCAGACCAACATTTGGTTTCTTATAGAGATTCAGCATGACGTTAATGTTAAAACATAAAACAGTAATATGCACGTCATACGGTATATTGGCAGCAATCTGTTCCGTTGTCGTACCACTGTCGATGATGACTGTCTCTTCCGGCAAAATAAGTGACGCGGCATATCTTCCGATACTCTTCTTTGCCGGCATATTCTCATTGCCGGCTTCGCCGAGATTATAAGCCCCGAACTCATTCTTCGGCAAAACAACCCCGCGAATATTTCTAATCTGCTCTCGGCGTTCAAGCTCTGCCACATCTCTCCTTATCGTGATTTCTGACTTATTGCAAATCTCTGCCAGTTCATGAATGGAGATAGAATTTTTCTTTTGAACTAACCCCACAATCTCAGCAAAACGTTTTTCTTTTTTGTTCATAATCAGCTCATCTCTTAATCAATTAGATACCGGTAATTTTTCGCTTTCTGCTATAAGAGCTAAACCCTAACGCAATGATCGCAACAAAGTATGGGAACATATTAATCACCGCAGTCGGAATGGAAGAACCCAGCAGTTCAATTCTGATTCCAACAGCTTCTGCAAATCCGAAAAGCATGGATGCCAAAGCACTTCCCACAGGCATTGCTCCGCCGAAAGTATATGCTGTAAAGGCGGTAAAACCTCTTCCTGCAATCATTTCCTTAGTAAAGGAAGATACGATAATACAGGATAAGTAACCGCCCGCAAGACCGCACATAATCCCGGAAAATAAGGTCGCTTTCCATTTTTCAACAACGGGATTAATGCCAGCCGTTCTTGCAGCATCCTCAGATTCGCCTACTGACCAGAATCGCAAACCGCGCTTCGTTCGCTTTAAGAAAATTGCCAGAAGAATAACCATCAAAATCGCAATGTACGTCACAATGCTCTGTCCGCTGATTGCGCCCAGAATCGGGACTTTATTAAGTCCGGGTATCTTTATGTCCTGAAGTTTATTGATAGTATCAGGTTTATAGGTGCCCTGCACATCGAACATAGCACGCAGCAAAAATTGTGTCAACCCGGAGGCAAGCGTATTCATCGCAATACTGGTAATGATATGATTTGCCTTAAACTTTAGAATAAACAGGCCAAACAGCGCCGCATAAAGGAAGCCTGAAAGCATACCGCCTAAAAGACCGACAACAACGCTTCCTCCCGAGAACTGCACAAAAGCAATGGAGAAAAACGCTCCAATCAGCGCCATACCTTCCAGGGCGATATTGAAAACGTTTACACGTTCACAAACCATTCCGCCTAATGCCATCAGCAGGATCGGCGTCGTGATTCGGATCATAGATGCGAGAAGGTCTGTTACTACCGCAAGATTCATTTTCGCACCTCCTTCCCCGCTGCTTTTTTAATGATATGAATCGTAAACTGTGCACTGATGATCAAAATCACTAAACCTTCAACGATACTGGAAACCGAAGACGGTACATTTGTCATTCTCTCCATATTCATACCGCCATTCTTGAGCGCTCCAAAGAATATGCCTGAGAAAATAACCCCGATTGGATTATTATTTGCCAAAAGTGAGACTACAATGCCCTTAAAACCGAGAGAATTATTAAATCCGGCGATCAGCCGATGCTGAACAGCTGTTACTTCAATGGCTCCAATGATAGATGCAATAGCACCGCTGACCGCCATAACCTGCATCGCTGTCTTTTTAGGATTTACTCCGCAGTATCTTGCAAATTCCGCATTCGTTCCAACAATTTTTATCTCATGTCCAAATGTTGTTTTGAAGAAGATAAAAGAGATCACGATAATAAGCGCAATTGCGATGAAAACGCCCACATTTGCCGAAGAAGGCTCCATGATATGCGGCAGCCAGCAATTTTCATTAAATTTAGCCGTTGCGTTTAAGTTTGTTCCTGATTCCGGATCACGAAGCGGTCCATTCACCAGGTAATCTACAAAATACTGACCGATGAAATTGAGCAGCAGCGTTGAAACTACCTCATTTACATTTAAGTAAATTTTCATTAAGGCCGGTATGCAGGCAAATGCAGCGCCTGCGATCATGGCCGCCAGGAAAATAATAATCAGCGCGATTACCTTATTCATACCGGCAGGAATAATCAGCGCTGTTGCCGCAGCGGCAGAAGCTCCCATAAAAATCTGACCATCTACACCGAGATTGAAAACGCCGGCCTTATAGGTTACACATACGGCCAGGCCGGAGAGAATCATTGGTGTTGACCATCGGACGGTTCCCGCCAGATCATGAGTAAAACTCTGACCAAGACCGATCAAAATCGCAAACGGATTGTATCCTGTTGCGCCAAGGAAAAGCGTTGCTATGGCAAGCGCTATGCAGATAAGTACGACAGGCCGGACGATAATTGCAAGTATTTTTTTACCAGTTTTGCCCATTACGCTCCCTCCTTCGCCTGCTGTCTTTTAGCTCCAGTCATATAAACGGCAATCTTTCGTTCGTCAACCTCTCCGCGTTTGAACTCCGCAGTAAATTCGCCTTCATAGATAACCAGTATCCGATCCGCAAGCGCCAGGATTTCATCAAGCTCCGCACTGACAAGAAGGATTCCCTTTCCGGCATCTCTTGCCTCGATCAGTCTCTTCCAAATACTCTCGATCGCGCCTATATCAACGCCTCGTGTTGGCTGTGCTGCAAGCAGAATATCCGGATTCGTCTCCATCTCTCTTGCAAAAACGACCTTCTGCATATTTCCGCCAGAAAGTGTCTGCAATGGATAAAGGGAATTCGGGGTCTTGATCTGAAAATCCTGACAGAGCTTTTCGGCAAGAGCTGTCAGTTTTTCATTATTCATCACACCGTGCCTGCAGTAGTCCGCTGTATAATATCGATTCATTATCAGATTATCTCTGATCGTGCAGACTTTGTCTGTGCCGACTTTTAACCGATCCTCCGGAATGTGTGTCATACCGGCTTCCCGTCTCTGTCTGATTGACTTCTTTGAGATATCTGTTCCATTCAGAATAATCTCTCCGCTGTCCGGTTTTTTTAACCCGGAAATACATTCAATCAGTTCTGTCTGCCCATTGCCTTCTACACCTGCGATGCCAAGAATTTCTCCTCTGTGTACCTCCAGATTGATATTCCGGAGTGCCGAAATGCCCTTCGCGTTGCGGGCAGACAAATTTCTGACTGCCAGAAGCGTCTTGCCATCGGCCATGTCCTTTCTCGGAAAATCGAGTTCCACATTTCGGCCGACCATGAGGTTTGAGAGCGCGCTGACATCACGAACTTCGCTGGTCTGAACTTCACCGGTAACAATTCCCCTTCTCATGACTGTGATGTGATCGGTGATTCTCATGACTTCTTTAAGCTTGTGCGTAATGAAAATAATTGCCACGCCGTCTTCTTTCAGCTTATTAAGAACATCCATCAGCTTATCTGTCTCAATAGGGGTCAAAACGGCTGTCGGCTCGTCCATAATAAGAATTTTTGCTTCCCTGTATAAAGCCTTGACAATTTCCACACGCTGTTTTTCACCGACAGAAAGCTGGTATACCTTCTGGGAGAGATCGACCTTGAGGTCATAAGTATCCATGATCTTCTGGATATCTCTTTTCGCAGACTCTACATCGATAAACCCACGTCTGGCTGGTTCCTTACCCAGGATAATATTTTGCAATACCGTAGAATTCGGCATCAGCATAAAGTGCTGATGTACCATTCCTATGCCTAACTGAATTGCCTGATGCGGAGAACGGATCTGGACTGGTTTTCCATTTAACAGTATCTCTCCTTCATCCGGCTGTAACAATCCATACAGCATATTCATCAGTGTGGATTTTCCGGCGCCGTTCTCGCCGATCAGCCCGAGAACTTCTCCCGCCGCGACATGAATCGTAACGTCCTGATTTGCCACGACCCCCGGAAAGCGCTTTGTAATATGCCGCATTTCAACTGCATTTGCCATACCTATCGCCTTTCCTTGACGTTCACCATTTTTAAGGGGGCCATCTTTGCGGACAGTGTTACTTTGCCGGAATCATCCCATTCTTTGAGAATGCGCATGGCTTCAGATGCTGCTAAACTGGATTTCTGTTCACCGCCATTGTCACCCCAGCGATCAAGTACACGATTTGAAATAACCGACAGGATACAGCCCATTCGCATTCCATGAAGATAGCCGACTACCAGCTGACCGGCCGTCTCCATCTCAATATTCGTAACACCGGCAGTAGCAAGATCCGGAAGGATATTCTTTGCAAAGGACGGCCAATAAGAATTTCTTCCGTCTTCATATAGCGGACGTCCCTGTCCGATATAGAAAGAACCGACCGTATAATCCAAACCTATTCCATACTTAAAGCCAAGATTTTCACATGCCTGAATCAGTGCCATAACGACATACGGATTGGAGAATGATGGAAATTCCGGTTCAATATAGGTGGCAGACGTACCATCTTTTCTATAGCAGGCAACCGGAATAATGAGGTCTCCCAGATCAAATTCAGGAACAATACAGCCGGTTGTGCCCACACGGATACAGGTATGCACGCCAACGGTATTCAGTTCATGAATGCAGATCTCAGAGCTGGGGCCGCCGATGCCGGTCGAAGTTGCAGCAATTTTCATTCCCTTGTACTCGCCCGTAACAGTCTTATATTCTCTGTAAGAAGCTACTTCTTTGGCATTGTCCCAGTTTTTGGCAATCACTAACGTTCTCTCCGGTGCACCCGGAAGAATAACATATCCGGGGACATCTCCCTTTTTCAAACGGAGATGATAAACACCCTCATTTTCTGCTTTTGGCGCTGAGGCACGGTTGATTTTCGTCTCTTTATTTTCCATTGCTAATTCTCCTCCGTTGTTTCGTCATAAAAATGATCAAGGCCGCTCATGAATATGCGCACAATCGAACATCCGAAGAAATAAGGATCCATCGATGTTCTATTGCCCTCGCATAATACGGCGGCCTCTTAGTAAATTATTTACTTAGCAGCGATTGCATCCCAGGACGGAGTCTCCGTATTATAATCTACTGTAATCTTGCCGTCTTTGATCTGCTGTTCAACTTCCTTGCCCTTTTCAAGGACAGGCTCAAAATCTGTATTCTCTTTAGCAAATCTCTCATAAGAATCCCAGTTCATAACATAGCCGCCCTCTTTCAGGCCATAATCGCTATGTTCACCGCCTTTGAATTCATCATTGACCAGATCCTGCATTGCCTCATATGCGACATTGCCAAAGCCGATATCGATAATTCCTACAAAGCCCTGATAAGTATCCCAGAAATCTGTAATTTCCCCCGCGGTAAGAATATTGGCACTCTTTGCTGCCTCAACAACACCTGCGTTGGAAGCACCGGAATCATTCTGGATAAAGTCACATCCATCCGTTATCATTGCGGATGCTTTTTCTTTTGCTGTTGCCGGATCACCATACCCGCCTGCATATGCAAACTCACAAACCGCATCCGGATTGGCGTCCTTTACACCGCTCATAAAACCGTTGCCCTCAGCATTCGGGGTAGGCTCCTCAGCTCCGACCTGGATACCGATCTTATTTGTCTTCGTGTATAAGCCTGCCATATAACCTGCGATGTAGAATGCTTCCTGACCGCGGAATCCGACATCCCAGATATTCGAATACTTGGTATCGCCCTCATTGATATCCTGATATACAGCGCAGAACTTCGTATCCGGATATTCCTGAGCCATAGAAACAGTCGCATCCTGCATATAACCAAATGTTGTGACGATCAAGTCATATCCCTGATCGCACATAGAACGGATATCATCCTCGAAGGTAGCTGTGTCAGACTCAACTTTGGCAAGCTCAATTCCAAATTCATCAGCAGCTTTCTGGGCACCTGCAGCAAGACCATCCATAGGGCCATTGTCTCCGAACGGCTGGTTTACGACAAGCGCGACCTTCAGCTGCTTGTCACCGGAAGTGCTCTTTGCTTCTGAGGAAGATTTACTGGATGCTGCAGATGTACTGCTTGCTGCCGTTGAACCAGATTCTGCTGCCGCACTTGAACTAGACTTAGAAGCTGCCGTCTGACTTCCGCACCCACTGAAAATCATACCTACTGATAATACCGTACTCAGTAAAACAGCCAATTTTCTCTTCATTTGAAATCCTCCTTAAAATAATTCTTCACCGTAAAATGCCTCAACTTTTTTATATGCTTCTCTTACCTTCTGAATAACATCCTGCTTTTTTTCGGCGCCGCCGAACCATTCAGTATGCCTCACCACCCCTTTTCCTTTTACCCATACATCCGTAACATCCTGACCAACGGCATTGTAAACGATCATAGATGTTACATTCTCACATGTTCCAATACTTAACGGCTGCATATGTGACGAATCAGCGTTCACCAATATGAAATCTGCAGCTTTTCCTTCTTCAATACTTCCGGTTTGTTCTGCGATACCCAGCGCAGCAGCGCCATTGTACGTCGCCATATCAAGGATCTGTGCCGCTTGAAGCGCTCCGGGTCCATTCATAACAGACTGCAGTAATGCCATGCCCTTCATTTCCCGGAAAATGTCATTGCTGTTGTTCCACATCGCACCATCTGTTCCAAGACATACATTCACGCCTCGTTTTACCATAGCTGTAATGGGAGCAATACCATCCCTGATCTTCATCTCGCAAAGCGGGGTATTGACAACATTGGTTTTGGTATCCGCAAGGATTGCTATTTCATCCTGATCCGCAAAGACCACATGGGAACCCAGAATATCGGGCCCAAGAGCATCTAGTGATGCAAGATATCGGATGGATGTTGTATCATATTTTTGTTGGACGATTTCCTCGCGCCAAGTGGTTTCCGCCAAGTGACAAGTGATTGGCATGCCATGTTTCCCGGCAATTTCACGGATTCTTTTTATGCGCTGTTCTTCAAAATCCTCTTCGGAAATTCCTCCAATAAAGGGCAGCATACCCGCTTCTTTGCAGGTATTGCTGAATCTTTCAAGATCCGCATCAGCTATAAAATTGTCCGGCTCCGAAAAATTCCTGCGGATATCCTCAGCCAGCGCGCCTCTGATCCCCGCCTGCTTCATGATCTCGATAGAATCCTCGCCAAGACTCCAGTACATATTCTCCATCATGCAGGTTGTACCGGACTCGAGTGCCTCAATATAGGTCAGTAATCTTGAGTTTTTTCTGTCTTCATCATCGATCAGACTGTAAAACCAATTTGTGTCCGCGAATTTTTCATTCTGATCCTTCAAACCCAAGCCATCGCCAAATCCTCGTGCCAATGTCATATCCCCATGGCAATGCGCATTGATCAAACCCGGCATCAGAATCTTCCCCGTGCCATCAACGTATTCCCTGCACGAAGATTTCTGAATATTTTTGTCTGTGACCCACGCAAATTTGCCATCCGTGACTCCCACAGATCCAATAAATGGTCTGTATCCGTTCGCTCTGGAAAGAATGATGCAATTTGCAATACCCAGATCAAATATCATTTCCCACCTCGAATGCCCTGCACACCGGTCATTTTGCGCGCTTCCCAGACGGTTTCTGATTACAGCGCACGCTCATAAATGTGAATCACATCCGACCTCTCTAACGGGCAGATCCAGCCAATATGACCATTTGCACATACCTTATCTGCAATATCCTCAAATGTCTCCGTTTCCGGAACCCCAAGCTCACGAAGAGACTTCGGCGCTGCAAGGAAGTCAAAGAAACACCGAAGCTGCCGGACTCCTTCTATGGCGGTAAGCATCGGATTGGCATAATCGTATTTCACTCCAAATACTTCTGCTGCAAATCTCGCAAACCGCTCTTCGTTCGATTTATTGAGCACATACTCTGCCCACACCGGATACAAAACAGCAATCGCCTGCCCGTGCACAACGTTGTATTTTGCCGAAATCTGTGCTGCCAAGGCATGCGTTGTCCATTCCTGAGATCTGCCGACTCCAAGAACTCCATTATGCGCAACAATCGATGTAAACATGAATTCCGCTCTGATCTTAGGATTTTTCATATTTCCGTCGAATAATTTTCTCGCATTGCCAACAATGGACCGCATTACGCCTTCGCACATACAATCCGTCAATTCAACGTCCCGGCTAAGAGAAAAGTACCTCTCCATAACATGCGAAAACATATCGACTATTCCGTTTACGGTCTGCTTCTTAGGAATCCCCAGTGTAAGATTCGGATTCATCAAGGCAAAGACCGGACGAAGCACATCGCCCATGACATCTCTGGACAAATCCCCATTCTTAATAACAGAACCATTGCTTGCTTCGCTGCCCGTTGCCGGCATCGTCATAATGACGCCTACCGGAATAGATTTCTCCGGAACTGCCTTGCCGGTATAGAAATCCCACACATCGCCTTCATAACAGGAGCCGATACCGACAGCTTTTGCCGTGTCAATGACGCTCCCGCCTCCGGCAGCCACAATGAATTTGATCCTGTTGCTTTTCACGAGCTCGATTCCCTGTTTTACCAGCTCCAGCTTTGGATTTGGCTCGACACCAGGGAGTTCAAACACCTGCAGGCCTTCAGATTTCAAAGCGCCCGTTACTCTGTCATAAAGTCCTGATTTGTAGGTGAAACTATCTCCATAATGTACGAACAGTACATTATCCGAGTATTTCCTGACCATTTTTCCAACTTCGAGATCCGCATCCTTGCGAAGTACAAATTTTGTAGGACTGCAGAATTCAAAACCGTCCATTCAATTGCTCCTTATCATCGGGTAAAAAGATGTGGCGACATTCATTGGACATTTAAAAATGTCAGAAACTGTCTCCGCTATATCCGCATATGTGCTGCGCACACCCAGATTTACTCCTGTCTTCAGCTCTTTTCCGTAAACCATCAGCGGGATATATTCCCGTGTGTGATCCGTCCCCTTAAAGGTCGGGTCACATCCGTGATCCGCAGTAATAATCAAAATATCCTCAGGATTCATGGAAGCTTCTATTTCCGGAAGCTTTGCATCGAAGTATTCCAGTGCGTCCGCATAACCTTTTACATTTCTTCGATGGCCATACAGCATATCAAAATCAACAAGATTTACAAACATCAGGCCGTCAAACTGTTTATTCTTCAGATAATCAATCGTGGCATCAATGCCCGTCTTGTTGTTCTTTGTGTGGTTTGCCTCAGTGATACCGCGATGATTGAAAATATCCTCAATTTTTCCAATCGCGATAACATCTTTTCCCTTTTCAGACAGCTGATCAAGAATCGTCCGTCCCGGCGGATCAACAGAAAAATCACGGCGATTTTCCGTTCTGTAATAGTGTCCGTTTCCTCCAAGAAATGGTCTGCAGATAACTCTGCTTACCGTATCATCTCCTGACAGAATCTTACGCGCCTCCATACAGATCCTGTACTGTTCTTCCAACGGAATAACCTCTTCATGCATGGCGATCTGCATTAAGCTGTCTGCCGACAGATAGACGATGGGTTTACCGGTTTTTACATGTTCGTCACCAAGAACCTGAATAATCTCCGTTCCTGATGCCGGATAGTTTCCAATTACCTCTCTGCCTATTCTTTCCTCAAGCTTCCTGATAATTCTGTCCGGGAAAGCGTTTCCAAATACCCGGAAGGGTTTTTTCACGACCAGACCCGAAATCTCGAAATGTCCATTCGTCGTATCCTTGGCCTTTGATACTTCTTTGCATTTTCCAAAGCTTCCCATTAGAGGCTCTGTCGCGCAGTTTGGTTTCAGGTCAAGTCCGGGAATTGAGAAAATACCAAGCTTCGCCATGTTTGGAATTTTCAGACCCGAATACGCTGCATAAATGTGCTGAAATGTTGCGGCACCGACATCGTCAAAATCAGCCGCATCCGGAAGCTCTCCGACGCCGAAACTGTCCAGAACAATTATCGTTACTCTTCTACTCATTTTCCTCTCCCAGGAGCCCCGGGCCATTGCCTTTAACCCATGCAAACACTTCCCAGATATTTCCTTCACAGTCCCTGAAATATGCCGCTCTGGAACCAAATTCGTAAGTTACCGGGTTGCGCACGCATTCGACACCATTTCTTGTAAGTTCGTTATAGATTTCATCAACAGTCCCAATGCCATTGACTTTCACCGCAATCATAAAATGATGCCCTTCGTCTCCCAGGGCCTCTCTTCCGATCGCTTCCGCAGCGCCATCAGCCTGCCACAGCGTTACGGCCGTACCATGAAATACAAACTCCGCATAATTTGGATGAATGCTATCTGGCTGAAGTCTTTTTACCTTGAACCCGAATTTTTCAACATAAAATTTCAGTGCCTTGTCGAAGTCTTTTACAAAAAGACAGATATCATTTATTTTGGTCAATCCATCCAGCTTCTCGTTCGTCATATTCTTGCTCCTAAAATTTCAAACAGATGGCTGACGTTATGATCATCATTCAGCGCTTATCTGCCGTGTTATTAACAGCGTTAAGGAATCTCCTCTGATACGTGGTAATTTGCGGAGATGATGTATTCTGTGCGAGATAAGAAGGCTCCGTCGTAATGACAATCCGATCCAGGACATCTCTGAACTCATCTTCAACCAGAAGCTTGTCCAGCTCCGGATATTCTCTGGAGCCGGCGATTGAGCAGATGATGAGTCTGGTGTCGAGATTGCAGTCCTTGAGCATTCTGAGATTGTGTCTGACACCGTCAAGGCCATCAAACCCGCGCTTGCAGTCCCACTCTCTGTAATTAATCGTCTCCCGGCACATCTTTTCAATCTCAGCCAGGTCTTTATCTTTCTCGGAAGCCGGCAGGAAATCAGCATCGACCATATAACTTCTGAGATTCTTTAAGAACTGGAGATCCCTCGTCGCGTCAAAGGCACTGAGCATGCCCTTAATATAGGTACTTGCCAGTACACGCTTATTGATGAAGCTGTTAATGAAATAAGGCTTTGCCTGCAGTGCCATCCCGGTCTGCCACGGTTCAAACATAAGCGTATAATTTACACGATACCCGTGCTCACGAAGGGCAAGAGCAAGATTATGGCCATACAGATAATCTTTGGTCGGTGCTGCATTCCAGCCAACCGGAAGTTTCTTGTTTCCTTCAATGAGATAATGATAGTTTTCGGCATTTACCGCCCCTGTATGCGGAACCTTGATAACAACTCGATACTCGGACAGAAGCTCCTTGAAATGCTCGCATTCCTCCAGGATTTCATTAAAATCAGCGAACGGATTGTTCAGCTCTACGCTAATATCGCACCCTGGTCCCAGAATTCTTCCAAGTTCGCTCATAACCTCATCGCGGTTCTTAAACTTATTTCCGATATTGGCCTGAGGATTGTTAATAAAGAGATCATAGATAATCCCAGGATTGCAGGTCAGATTGGCAACCAGCTTCTTAATCGGCTCAAGCTCATATGGATTCGCCGTATCCGCCGAGAACAAAAATGGAGTGGGCCTTTTTATACCATTCTCGCCGTAAGAAATATCTCTTTTCAGATCAATCTGGAGAAGGCCATTGCCTGCCAGCGAATATTCTGTACGGAATCCTGCCGGAGTTTTTCCCTCTTCTACATGGAAATAATCGATAACATTACGGAAATTGTCTGTTACGCCGATATATCGCACATATTTTTTCAGAAACTCAAAATCCTGCATGGAGAGCTCGTGATCCAACGAACGCTCTACATAGTTCGCATCTTTATCGACAACAGCCACATTATTATCCAGTAATGAACGATAGGTCATATGAATACTGCTCATGATTCACGTCATCCTTTGTCTCTTCTCAGAGTGTCTTAATATAATCCGCATACTGTGCAACAAGCTTTCCCGCACTTCTGGTCCCGCAGAGACTTACGCCCAGATGCTCGAACATAAACAGGGTAGCTGCCAGCGTAAATGTTCTCGGAACGCCGGAAACCTTAATCTTTGTATCGCCGGAGAGATTTGCACGCATAACTTCTACATGATGCATATCCGGAAAACCCTGTGATCCGGTTGCGGTCTTCACATAAGTAATCCCATATTCGCAGCAGATTTTAGTCAGCGTTGCAATCTCTTCATCTGTCAGGAAACAAACCTCAAAGATCAGCTTGCTGTCCGCACCTGCTTCGCGGCACATATCAGCAAAGGTTTTCACTTCGCTGCGAACCAGGTCCAGATTTCCGTCCTTAAGCGCGCCAACGTTCACAACCATATCGCACGCGCTGCAGCCCAGCTTTAGCATCTCATCAAGCTCTACAAATTTTGCTTTGGAAATGGCAGTTCCGTATGGAAAGCCGATTACGGCACTGTATTTCTCTCCTGATCCCTCAAGCTCACGTTTTGCCGTCTCTATCCAGCAAGACTCGACATTCAGCGTATTTAAGTGATACTTCTTCATGGTGTCACACGCTGCCACGATGTCCTTCTCCTGCATATTTGGAGCAAGGACAGCCAGATCAAAATGCTTTGCATATTCCTCTACTGTTAACATTCCGTTTTCCCTCCTTATTGGGCATCGATAATTGATGATCATATATTATCATTTAATGTTTTTGTATGTCAACTTAAATGTTTGTATATTATCATTTATGCTCAATTTATTTTGATTTAATGAATTTTAATTATCATTTAGATTGACTATTATCATTAGTAATAGTAGTTGTTACTGATTTCATGAACTGTCACGCAACTGCTTTCACAGGCTGTCACTGATCTGCTCATGTTTGTGTCATTACATTTTTGCAGTTTCCGCCGGAGAACAAAATCCCCGGCGGAAAAAATCATTATTCATTTTTAGCGGCCAGCATTTCATGCTCAGCCACATAGCTGACCATGTGGTCATCGATAAGACGTTTCTGGTTCTGGTACGCAT
>Ga0256404_1005898_pt1 | contig 20976 bp, 17 predicted proteins | sample RumenRJG_01DNA_FD_185990 | JGI IMG/M metagenome (GOLD analysis project Ga0256404, IMG submission 185990) | Bovine rumen microbial communities from Lethbridge, Alberta, Canada - RJG_01 | ecosystem: Host-associated > Mammals > Digestive system > Stomach > Rumen | place: Canada: Alberta | collected...
TGGGCTCGATGGTGTACTGCTGCTCGTTGGAGCCGAAGTTATGAACGGTGAAGGTCATCTCATAGTGGCCGGTCTTCTCGGGATCGTCGCCGAGCTCAACCTTCGGACGATTGCCGACGGTGCCGTTCACGGTGAGGTAAGCCTTGGTGGTGGTGGCCTTCGCAAGATTCATCAGACCTGCGCCCTGCTCATGAACGGGGGCATACTCGCCGGAATCGCTCAGGATGGGGGTGGTGGTGCTCATGAGGATCTGGTTGACGAGGTTGTGCTTCTCAGCGGTGGTCGCATTGGGGAAGTTGTCGTCAACGTAAGCGGAGATGATAGCCATACCGCCGCAAACATGGGGGGTCGCCATGGAGGTGCCGTCCCAAGTGTCGTAGTAATTGCCGCTGGAGATGCGGGGGTCGGTCGCGGAGTAGATCTGGCCGCCGGGAGCGGTGATCTCGGGCTTCATGCTCATGTTGGCAGTCCAACCGCGGCTGGAGAAGCCGGTGGTCATGTTGCCGGTGGGGTTGTCGAAGAGACCAAGCTCGGTGCCGATGGTCATCATCTTGTTCTCGGCGGCAGCAAGCGCAGCGCCCGCTTCCTGAGAAATGAAGACGTGGGGGATATGGCCGCCTTCATAGGTTACCATGTTTACATTGCCGGGCTGGTTGTTGAAAACAACGCAGGCAACGGCGCCTGCCGCTTCCGCGTTCTCAGCCTTCTCGATGAAGGTGATCTCACCGCGGGAAACGAGCGCGATCTTACCGGCAACGTCTACCTGAGCGTAGTCCTCGGGAGTACCGAAGCCGGGGATGACGACGTAGGGAAGGGTCTGACCGCCGAGAGCGGGAACCATCTGAACGGGGTTCGCGGTGTTCTCGGAGTAGCCGTAGCCCTGACCCTCTACCTCGATGTAGTAGAACCTGGACTTGGTGTTGGAAACCGCGGCAACGGAGATGCCGTGCGGCCAGGAGGAGGGAGAACCTACAACACCGTTATCGGGGTTGGAAACGAGCGCATAACCGCTGTTGGAGTAGCTGGTGGAGCCGCCCGCATTGCCGCCCCAAGCGTTGTTAAAGGTCGCGTCGTAGTCGTTGCCCGCTGCCATAGCGAGGTTGACGCCGGCGTTCACGCAGCGCTCAAGGGTGTTGAGGAAGGAAGGATCGTAGGGAGCATCGGAACCGTTGGCGGAACCGAGGGAGAGGTTCGCGGCGGAAACGCCGAGAATGACACAGTCCTCAAGAGCGGGGATGATGTTGGACCATGCTGCGCCGCCGGAGGGTGCGAACACCTGCATTACGGCGATCTGTGCATCGGGAGCAACGCCCTTGATCTCGTCGTTGTTAGCTGCGGCGATACCGGCAACGTGAGTGCCGTGGTCGCTCTGGCCGGGATGGGCCGCGTCAGCATGCTGATAGTAGTAGTTCCACTGGAAGGGGATCTTCTCGTTTACGTAAACGTTCGAAACGTTCATGGTGGGCCTGCCGTCGCCGGAGAGGCCGCCGTCCGCGATGATAGCGGCGATGTCGGCTTCTTCAAACTGAACGTCACCGGTGGGCATCACGGAGAACGCGGGATGGCTTACAAGAGCGCCGGTATCGAGGATAGCTACGGTGTAGCCTTCGCCGGTGTAGCCGGTCTCCCAAGCGGCGATACCGCCAACCTGGTCAACGGAGTTGAACAGAGTGGGGCTGTCCCAGCTGGGGGATACGAAAGCGCGCATGCCGCCAAGAGCGTTGATCTCATCAACAAGGCGGTACTCGCCGTCGAACGCAAAGCCGTTGAAAAGAACGGAATAGTTGTGAGTTACCTCGACCTTAACGCCGAGCTCATTTGCGATCCTTGCTGCCGCAGCATTCTGCTTGGCAACGAGGGTCTGGCGGTAGCTGCCCGCGTTCTTAACGTCGCTAACAACGTCAACTGCGGGAGCGCCTTCCATCTCGATCATGATGGTCACGATGGAATCGGGAGCGATCTCCTCAACTGCCTTTTCGTCGGCAGCCTGGAAGGTTTTGCCGTTCCTGATCGACGAAAGGTCGATGGAAGCGGTTTTCTTGGAAACAAGGGTACCGTTCCTGTTGGAAGCAAGGCTTCCGGAAACGGCTTCGCGGGTTCCTACGCTGCCGTTAAGCTCGCCGTCGAAGGTGACGACCTCAGCCATGATGCCGCCGAATGCGGGAAGCACCAGCATCAGCGCAAGAAGGCAGGCAAGAAAGCCTTTGAAAGATTTCTTCATGTTCTTTCCTCCTTATAAGGTTTCGTTGGTTAATTACCCCCAAACGGCAAATCTTCCTTAAATTATAGCGGCAAAAGCATGCTCTCGAAAAGCTGCCTCGGAGCCGCTTCAAAGAAGGCCGATCCACCCTTCAAGGGGATTTATCCAATCTATTATAGTATAAGGTCAAATTCAAAAAGTGTCAATAGTTTTTGGAACTATTTTATATTACCGTCCCCGATGGCGCCACTCCTCGGCACTCCCCGTTTTTTGCTGTTTTTACGGTATTTTTGCGTGTTCGCCAGCGAAGGTGCGGTCAATTTTGGTTAATTGGGCGAAATTGCCAAAATATACTTAAAAAACCTCGGTTTCACCCTTGACAACCGTTCTTCCGGCGTTTATAATATTCGGGCAAATGAATATCCGCCAAAGACAGCAGGTGCCGATTTTCGGCTCAATATCCCGCCGAGGTGAAGATAAAGCTTGATTTATTCCCGTATGGGTAAATATGCTATTCCTCGCCCCCGGTGGTCTCGCCGGGGGATATTTGTTTGAAACTGTGACAAGGAGGAAAAATCCAAATGGCAAATGCTTCCATTATCAAGATGAAGGAGCAGCACGTTGCGGAGATCTGCGAGAAGATCAACAAGGCTCAGTCCATCGTTCTCTTCGATTATCGCGGACTCACCGTTGAGGAGGACACCAACCTTCGCAACGAAATGCGCAAGGCCGGCGTTGAATACGTCGTTCTGAAGAACAAGATGGTCGAAAGGGCCTGCCGCGAGCTCAAGGTTGATGAAAACATCCTCGAGATGCTCAAGGGACCTTCCGCTTTCGCGTTCGGCTATGAAGATGCCGTTGCTCCCGCAAAGATCCTCAGAGACTTCATCAAGAAGGTCAAGAAGTGCTCCCTCAAGGGCGGCCTTGTGGACGGCGTTGTTACCGATGTCAAGGGCATCGAAGCGCTCGCCGACCTGCCTTCCCGCGAAGTTCTCATCGCCCGTATGCTCGGCAGCATGATGAGCCCCATTCAGGGTCTCGCCATCGCTCTGGACCAGCTCGCCAAGAAGAATGGCGGCGAAGGCGCCGAGTCCCCCGCTGCGGCTGAATAATCCGCGCATCCCGCTTTCAAACAAAAAAAATTTTAATTGGAGGAATCAACCATGAATAAGCAGGAATTTATCGATTTTATCAAGGGCCTTACCGTTCTTGAGCTTGCAGACCTCGTTCACGCTGTTGAAGAGGAGTTCGGCGTATCCGCCGCCGCCACCGCCGTTGCAGTAGCCGGCCCCGCCGCAGCAGGCCCCGCTGATGCCGCTGAAGAGAAGACCGAGTTTGACGTAGTCCTCAAGGGCTTCGGCGCAAACAAGCTCAACGTTATCAAGATCGTCCGTCAGGAGCTCGGCCTTGGTCTCAAGGAAGCTAAGGACGCCGTTGAAGGCTGCCCCACCACCCTCAAGGAAGGCCTCTCCAAGGAAGATGCCGAGAAGCTCGCCGCCGTATTCAAAGAGGCCGGCGCAGAGATCGAGCTCAAGTAATTGCTTTTTGTCACAGAAGGAGCCGCCTTCGGGCGGCTCTTTTTTGCGGCCTAAATCGCCTTTTTTCGGTTATCGGCCGCTTATGCGCGCTTTTCAGCCCCCGCTTTACCGAAAAGCCGCGAATCAAAACTTGTTTTTTAAGAAAGGAACACTATCTATGAAGAAATTCAGCATCCTCGCACTCTGCGCAGCAGTCCTTATCTCCGCCGCAGCTTGCAAAAACGAACCCGCAAACACCGACAACACCGCGGCTCCCACCTCCGAAGCCACTATCGAAGCTTCCGCGACTCCCGAAGTAACCGCCGAAGTGACCGCGGAGCCCACTGAGGAACCCTCCGAAGAGCCCTCCGAAGAAAACACCGAGGAACCCTCCGAAGAGCCCTCCGAAGAAAACACCGAGGAACCCTCCGAAGAAAACACCGAGGAACCCTCCGAGGAAAACACCGAAGAGCCCACCGCGGAACCCTCCGGCGAGCCCATGAGCGACGAGCAGATCGCCGCAAAGGTCAACGAATACACCGAAACGGTCAACGCGCAGTACGCAACTCTCTCCGATTTCTTTGCTGCTCAGGGTATGTCCTGCGTTGCCAAGGCCGAGGGCGCCGATTGCGTTACCGAATACACCTATCTTCAGCAGGTCGAGTTCGATGCGGAGCAGGTCACCGCAGCGCTCGATGAGAAGTGGTCCACCTACAAGGCAATGTACGATGAGCTGAAAACCTTTGTTGGCAGCGAGGATGTTCGCGTTATCCTTCGCTATATCAATGCCGACGGCACCAAGCTGCTCGACTACGTTGTGGACAAGACCTATCACGCCGAATAATCGGATCTTAAATGCCGAAAGGCGCGAGCCCCAAAAGGTTCGCGCCTTTTCTGTTTTGCGTGTTTGATCGGCTCAGGAGCCGAAGATGATGTTCTCCGCGCTTTCCGGATTATGGTAGCAAACCAGATCGTCCATGCCGGTATAGTCGCAGTCGGGATTCTCATTAACGAAAACCGCTCCAAGATTCGCTATTTTATACGAGCATTGAGCGCCGTCGCTTTGATTGGAGGGCGTGTTGCAGGCGTTCAGAATAACGGTCTTTAAGTCCATCCTCTCGACAAGCAGCTGCGGCTTAATGTATTTCTTCATATTTTACCCTTTCAGTCTGTTATAAATGATGCTCTCATAACGGCCATCGCATCGATAAGATCGATGACCCCGTCCTTGTTGAAATCGGCGCAGTAGAGTCCGTACAAATCGAACCCGCCATCCGAGCCGATGGAATAGCGCAGAATATGCAGCGCATCCATGATGTTTACCTCGCGGTCGTGGTTGGCATCGCCGGGCCTGCCTACGAGCACCGCCTCCGCAAAGAGGAAGGTATCCGAGGAGACGAACGCAACGCAATCGCTCTCCCCCGCCTCGCCGCGAACGCTATTGGCGATGCTGCCGCAAGTCACGGGCGCACCTTCGCCGTCATAGGCTGTAGTGGAAACCACGATGGGATTTGCTCCGCTCGCGTGATCAAAGCTGGTCGCTCCTTGACTGAACGACACATTGAGCGTGTCTCCTGCCGCAAGCGTTATCTCGGCAACGCAGCCGGGGAACATATACCACGTATCGCCTCCAAGTAAGGCGAACACGCCGAACCTGTACGTTCCCGGAGCCACCTGGGTAGCAACATCTACGTTTTCGCCGGCATAAACGTCGTTCTTCGTGGGGCCGGGGAGCATATAGGGCAGGTTTGCCTCGCTCATCGCTTCATGCTGAGTCGTGCGGTTCGAAGGACCCGCAGGCGCAGCGGGAATGGTGCCGGCGGTAAGATCGCTGCTTATAAGAAGCTGCATATTCGGGTTGCCGTGCACGGAGAAGGAAACAGTCGCCATACCCTGATCCGCTTTCTCGCGAGCCGGATAGATGACGGTATCCTCGGTTATCGGCGCATCGTCGTAAGCCCAGCCGCCATAGCCGTTGTTCGTGTTGTTGACGAAGCCAGAGGGCGCAGCCGGAACGGCGGGCCAGGTGAAGAGGATTCTTCCTTCTTCATCGTCGTAGAAGTTCGCGCCGTTTTCGCCGTAATCGGGCAGCTCCAGCCCTTCAACGAGCTGAGTGCCGTCCTGTACCCAAACTTCCTTCACGGGCGCGATAGGATTATCGTTCTCGTCGGTATCAATGAACCTAACAAGATGATAATTCGGGGGCGGAGTGGGCGTGGGATCGGGAGTGGGCGTGGGATCCGGCGTGGGCGTGGGATCGGGCAGCTCGGTGTCCTGCTCGGGAATGAACTTGATATTCACAAGCGAGAGCACGTGATGAGTGGAGGGATCGGGCAGCGCATCGGGATCACCGGTATCATCGGCGGGAACGGTCGCATCGCCGTCCAGATACGCTTCGATGACCACGTGGCCGTTATCGCCCGTTGCCCGCATTATGTCGGTAACGTCGTAATACATCTCGGTTGCGGAGATGATGTTGACCTCCTGCCCGTTCACGCGCACAGGCAGACCGTTTACGCGCATGTGCACCTTGCCGTAGGGTGCCTTGGCGCTGATATGCAGCCTCGATTTGCCCGCCTGCCAATTCTTGATGGTGAAGGCGAATGCGCGTTGGGTCACGCTTCCGTCCTGATGCTTCTCCTTGGGCTTGAGGTAGGTCTCGTTGTTGGGGCCGTGCGCCTCGTATTTGCTTACGTCCACAACGCCGCCCTGACCGTCTATATACAGAACGCCGTTTACGCCGCCGTCGTCGCCCTCGAAATCGGGCAGCTTATCGAGCAGGATGCTGCGGATCTGGCAATACTGCGGGTTGTACTCGTTCGCATCCCTATAGGCGCGCGTGTCGATCGCGCTTATGCCGGTCTTGGTTCGCGGCTCGTAAACGCGGATCGCATCGAGGTAAACGTCGAAGCAGCCGTACTCGGGTGCCTTTGCGGGTTCGCCGCACTCGGCCTGCTCCGCCTCGGGAGCAACGCTCACAAGCTCGTACTCCACCTCGGGAAGACCGGGGATGCTGAGCTCCGCCAACGCCTTTTCATCCGCCGCAAAGCCCTTGGCCTCGGGAAGATGATCGAAGAGCTTGTCGTAGACTGCGGAGATATACACGTCGTAATCGTCCCAATTCATATCCACGATGCGAAGCACGGGTATCTGATGCAGGATTATGGCATCGTTCTCGCCCGCATCCTTATAATAGGTATCCACGATCAGATGCGCGTAGTCCTTGTTCTTAACGCCCTGCTTGTAGTTCCTCGGCGCGCCGTAGGGGACCACGTCCACCGCAAGAACGCCGGTGTTAGCGCCGCTTCTTGAGATAACGTCGAAGCCGGTGCCGGTGTAGCGGAAATGCGCGGTGGGCCACTGCTGACTGCCTTGCTTAACAAGATTGGCATAGTAGCTGTCCACCTCAACGTGCGCAGCGGAGCCGCTGCTGTCGGAACTGCCGGAATTGCCGTATTTATTATAGGAAGCATCGAAGCCGTAGAGAACGTTTTCTGCGCTCTGCTGCGTTGCCTCGCTGCCGCCGCCGCCCTGCGACCAGCTTGCATTCAGCTCGCTGAGCTCCATCCAATGCTTATAGCCTGCGCCGATAGCGGTGTTCTTGGAGCCGTCGGAGTACCTGAGCATGGTCTCCTCGTAGTGAACGTTCGTGGCGGGCAGGAAGGTGAGCTTGCACCATTCGTAGCGAACGCCCTCATTCCTATCGGGATCGCATTCGAGCAAAGCCCCGATCTCGAAATCGCTGTGGCTGATCTGCCTGATCTCGAACCTTACCGCGTTTCCGTTGTGCTTCTCGGCTATATAGAGCGTATTGTTCGCGCCGTCGCGCTTAACGAATCTATTCTGATAAGCGTTGGGATTCTGCTTCTTATAGCATTCGCCCAGTGCAAGCAGCTCTTCAACGTCGCCGTTGCTGCCGAAGAAATACGCGGAGTTTGCCTCTTCCACTGGGCGGCAGAAATCATAAACCACGTATCTTTCGCGGATATCCACCTTGGGAAGCGGGAACTTGAGGCCGGGCTTGGCAGCGCTCTCGTCCGCATAGATGCCCGTGAAATTCGGATCGTTCGTTGGGATATTCTCGCCGACCGCAAAGCTGCTCGCAAGCAAACCCGTTATGGTAACTATCAGCTTGTTGCCCCTAACGACACCGTTTACGGTTACGCAGGGCTGCAGATCGAAGTTTGAGACCGATACGGACTCCGCAGCATTGTCCACCGCGGTTTGCGCGTTGGAAAGCACATATTTGTTGCCGAAGGTGTAGCTGTCGCCGTTTATGCCGGTGCAATTCGCCATCTCGACCGTTACGTTTGCGCTCGAGAAGTCCTCGGGCATATCGAAATACTCCGAGAGATAGTCGCGCAGAACTGCATCGGCGGAAAGCACCGAAGAGCTGCCCGCATGCTCGGATTCGATGGTGATGACCTCGGAGCTGATGATTTGGAATGCTTCAATAAGGCGCTCAATGTTCAATCTGCCGTCGCCGATAACGCTGGAGCCGACGATCGTTCCATTCAGCGAGTTGTGCGCATCGATAAAGTAATTATCGACCCACAGACCGCCGCCGTCCGTGCTGTATGCGCTTTCAAGATCGGTGTTTCGGTAGGCCGGCCAGTCGTAAACGCGGAGCTGGGGAGCATACGGATTTGAGGCATCATACTCGGCCACCTTATCCGGGAAAGCGCCGCTCGCATTCGGAACGTAGTTGCTTGAGAGATATCCGAGAAACTTCCTCAGCAGCCTTTCATGGGATGTTCCCGTTCCGTTTGCGCCGGTAAAGAAGTGATCGGGGAAGTACTCCTCGGTATCAAAATAAGTTATCGGATTTCCTATCGCCAAATTATAATGCTCGGGGTATACCTTAAAGAGCTTGTATATACCGTCATTAATATCGACCGGTATCGGCGGATTATGTCCCGGAGCCGCCGGCCAGTTGACGTCCAGCGCATCATGTACCACCATCTCGATATCATCCCAAATAAGACCGACGGTATAGATCGTTGCGGGTTCGCCGTAGGTGCTGCCCTTGATTCTGCCGGCGCTCTGCATACACAGATTTGCCCACTCGGGCTTAAAGGTGGTTTCACCAACGTAGCCGTCCGTGAATATGATAACGACCTTCTTGCGGTTTTCCCAAGTGCCGTAGACCTTAGCGCCGTTGATATAGGTGTACTCGTTTTCTATCCAGCGGCCTCTGATCCAGTTGCCTGCTGCCAGCCTTGCCTTCTGCGCTCTTGCGTGGGTATAAAAGCCCTTGATCGTGCCGTTATACTCGTTGCCGTTGTTGAGATCGGCCCAGAAGAACTCGGAGCAGGGCTGGTCGTTGGGGCCGCAGACCGTCACATTCTGCGTAACTGTGCCGTTGGGATCGGCAACATAATAGGTTGCGTTTCCGCTTGCGTTCTCGAAGAAATAGGAATACTTGGAGCTTTCATCCGGAACAAAGGTGAATGCAACCTGATCCGGATCGGGCTTGAAGTACATATTGGCGTGGTTTGCTGCGTTCGGCCTGTATGCATCCATGATGCCCTCGACCATCTTCATGCCAACGTGCATCGCCGTTGCACCGCGCTCCGCCGGATCCGTCTTATCCGGGTTGTAGGCATCGATCGATGCAAGAAGAGCGTTCTTTTGGGTGCGAACATCGAGCATCGCCTCGCCGTAATGCGCCTGAGCGGAATCGTCGGGATAATAGCCGAGATTGTCGTAGTGATCTATGCCCTGAGCGACGACCGTGCCGTCTCCCGGATAATAGGAGTTGCTCCGATCATACCGAGGCTGAAAGTCGAAGGAGCAGCTGTTGCCATTGAAGCGGTACTTTTGAGCTCCAACATAAAGCTCGGAACCGGCATAAGGGGCTCTTCCTGCAAAATATTGACCGACGATCGAGTTCTCGCTGCCATAAGCCGCGATCGCCATCCTATGGCGCACGGTTTCGCTTGAGCTTGCGGCAATCATGTTTATAAGCTTCGCTGCAGCATCCTTGATAGCGGTGGTTTGACTGCATTCCCACTGAAGCAGCCTGCCTCCTTCGAGCTGAAACGAACCCCGATTCGCCATTGAATACGACTGGTCGAGAAGCAGGATAACGTCCACGGGGACCGTGCTTTCAAAGGTGCTGACTTCAACATCGCCCTTTGTGTAAGCACTCAGCTCGATCGTATATGTTCCGTCCTCGGTGAGCCATGCCTTTTTGTCGAGCACGGCGTTGGGATCGTTGCCCTGCGTGTAGCTGTTGTCCACACCGGAGCGGGTTCCCTCCGCGGAAGCAGCGAAAATATCCGCTCCGCGAAGAGCAAAGAGCGCTCCGAAAATCATGGCAAATGCCAAGAAAATCGAAAGCGCTCTTTTAAGAAGCTGTTTCGTCATTAGATGTTCCTCCTAAAACTTACAAATGTTATGCGCGGGAGTACCGAGGTACGCATAAAAAAAGCATACCCAACTACACCAGACCCCCCTGAAACCCTTTGTCTGACGGTGATTTAGTGTATGCGCCTGTATTATATCCCGCGCTCCCCCTGTTTGTCAAGCATTTTTTATTTTAAACTTGTTTTTTTTATTACATTTTTATTATGCCAAGTGTGACATTGTTACCGACAGCAGGGCTCCGCCTGTTGTATAATTCAAATGCAGCATCAAAAGGCGCAGCTTGCGTTGTGTGCCCCAATGATGCATTATACTGCAAGCCGCTTCGGTCGGCTTCGCGAAACAAAAACGAAACCGAAAAACGGAGGAAAAAACTATGTGTGCAACCAAATTCTACATCTGCGAGCATTGCGGAAACATCATCGGCATGGTGCATGACTCGGGCGTTCCCGTAGTCTGCTGCGGGCAGAAGATGACCCGCCTTGAGCCCGGCACGGTCGAGGCGAGCCATGAAAAGCATATCCCCGTCGTGAGCGTCGAGGACGGCAAGGTAAAGGTCAATATCGGCTCCGTGCCCCATCCCATGACCGACGAGCACTTCATTCAGTGGGTCTATCTTCAGACCGACCGCGGCGGTCAGCGCAAATGCCTCTCCCCCGGCGACACTCCCGAGCTGAGCTTCGCGCTTGCCGAGGAAAAGCCCGTCGCCGTGTATGCCTACTGCAATCTGCACGGTCTCTGGATGACCGAGCTTTGAGAAAAGGCTTAAAAGCCATATGAAATACAGTTGAACGCCTCCCGCAAGGGAGGCGCACCCCAACTGTTCATTGTTCATCGAAACCGCAATTATTCATTAATTCACTATATAGAAAGAGCTTCACCCATGGAACCCACCACCCTCTCCCCCGCCCCCGATTTCACCCTTTCGGATGCAAGCGGCAATGCCGTTTCCCTCTCCGATTTTCGCGGCAAGAAGGTAGTGCTCTATTTCTACCCGCGCGACAACACTCCCGGCTGCACCCGTCAGGCGCAGGGCTTTGCCAAGCTGCACGATGCTTTCATCGAAAAGGGAGCGGTGGTCATCGGCATCAGCCGCGACAGCGCCGCTTCGCACGCAAAATTCGCCGAAAAATATGAGCTGCCGTTCATCCTGCTCTCCGATCCCGAGCTTATCGCGATCAAGGCGTACGGCGTTTGGCAGGAAAAGAAGCAGTACGGCAAGGTGAGCATGGGCGTGGTGCGCTCAAGCTTCCTTATAGATGAAAACGGAAACATCGTTTCAAGCTTTTTCAAGGTCAAGCCTGATGAAAATGCGGCGGAAATGTGCAGTCTGCTGTGATTTCATTCTATCCCCCTTATACCCCCGTATAATTTCTGCACATAAAAGCGGGCGCTCCCGATATCGGATGCGCTCGTTTTCGTTTTTCCGTTTTGCCCCGCAAGCATTGACTTTTCATGTTTTTTCACCGAAAGCGGCAGCTCCGCTCGGCATTTTTTTATCGCCGACTGTTTCCAAATCGGTCTCGGCGCGGTATAATTGGGTTATCAAGCATCAGGAAGCATCCAAGCTACGGAGAAAACGAACGATGAACGATATTCTTTCATTATTAAATGCGCAAAGCGAGCCGAATTACGGCGATTTCACCGCGAAGCTTATACCGAACATCCCTCGGCAAAGCGTGCTCGGCGTGCGCCTGACTGCGCTTCGCGCCATGGCGAAGCAGCTTAAAAATTCTCCCGAAAAGCAAGAATTTTTGCTGAGCCTACCCCATGCCTTTCATGAGGAGAACCTGCTTCACGCTCTTTTTATAAATTCCGAAAAAGAGCTGCCCGCCGCCATCGCCCTTCTGCGCTGCTTTCTTCCCTGCGTGGATAACTGGGCGGTTTGCGACACGCTGCGCCCGGAGGCGATAAGGAGGCATTTTAAAGAGGCGCTTCCGTTCATTTTTTCCTGCATGGAGAGTGCGCATCCCTACACCGTGCGCTTCGGCATCCTTATGCTTATGACCTACGGCTTGAAGGATGACTTTTCAATTGAATTCCACGAGAAAACCGCATGTATTTCGAGCACCGACTACTATGTGAACATGATGCGCGCATGGTATTTCGCAACGGCGCTCGCTGAGCGCTTTGATGATACCCTTCCCTATCTCGCCGAAACCGGGCTCGATGCCTGGACACACAACAAAAGCATCCAAAAGGCGGTCGAGAGCTTCAGAATAAGTGCTGAACAAAAGGTATTTCTTAAAACGCTGAAGCGGATGGTGCCTAAGAAAACCGGGAACGCCGAAGCTGCCGAATCGAGCGGCAAAAAGGAATCAAACACCGAAAAATCGCCGCTGAACGTTTCCGCCGCTGTGATAAGGCGCGGCGAAAGGGTTTTGATATGCAGGCGACCGGCGCACAAGGCGAGGGGCGGTAAATGGGAGTTTCCGGGCGGCAAGCTCGAAGCGGGCGAAACGGCTCGGGAGGCACTCGTTCGCGAATGTCGCGAGGAGCTGGCCGTGACCCTTTCCGTCACAAGCCATCTGACCACGCTAACGCATATCTACACCGATCTTACCGTGCGGCTGTTCGTTTTCGAATGTGCGCTTATAGAGGGCGAGCCCAAGGCCCTTGAGCACGACGAGATCGCATTAGTTCCTCCAAACGAGCTTTCCGCATACGAGCTCTGCGATGCGGACAGGGAAATAGCTGCGCTTATATGCGCTCTTGCTTAGGTTTTGGTGTCAACGCGCCGCATAAGACCAAAATATAATCCGCTTTTTCCGCTTTTAAGCAAAAACGAGTGAAAAACCCCGCATTTTCCTCTTGACATTACGCGATACTTTCCTGTATAATACGAAAATGCGACACTATGGGAGTCCTTGCCCGTATGAGAGCAAACGGGGCTCCTTAAATATTGAAGAAAGAGGTAAACTACTATGAAAATGACTTTCCAGCCCAAGGTAAGGCAGAGGAAAAAGGTTCATGGCTTCCGCAAGCGCATGAGCACCGCCAACGGCAGGAACGTTCTGGCCCGCAGGCGTCTCAAGGGCAGGAAAAAGCTTTCCGCGTAAAGCTCATATTTTTTCTTAATTCGCCTTGCCGCATTTTGCGCGGGGCGTATTCCCGCTAAACCGGATATTCCGGTTTTCCTGCCGATTGCAAGTGAACCGAATTGAAGCGTTGCTATTCACTCAAGCGTAACAAAGAGTTTCGCCATACCTATCGCGTGGGCAAGTCCGCCCATGCAAGAAGCATGGTGCTCATTTATTCAGCCCGCAGATCAAACGGGCTGAAGATCGGCTTTTCCGTTGGGAAAAAGCTCGGCAACGCAGTGGTTCGCAACCGCACCAAGCGCAGAATGAGGGAAGCGGTAACTCCGCTCATCCCTCTAATGGCGCAGGAGGGCAAGCTCATTTTTATTGCAAAGCAGCCCATTTTGGACGAAAGCTTCGCTTCCATCGGCTCCACCATGCGCTATCTTCTCAAAAAAGCGGGGCTTTTTAATAAAGAAGTTCCCGAGAGCGAAAAGCCCGCTGCAAACGGAGCTGAAGGAGCGGAGGCAAGGCAATGAAGGGCTTGTTGGGGCGCGTTTTTATTCATCTTATTCGCGGCTATCAAACGTATATCTCGCCGCGCTATCCGCGCCGCTGCCGCTTTACGCCCACCTGCTCGCAGTATGCGATCGAGGCCATCACAACTCACGGTGCGATAAAGGGGCTTTTTCTGGCGCTTTGGCGCATCCTTCGCTGCAATCCCTTCTGCAAGGGCGGCTACGACCCCGTTCCCCCGAAAAAAAGCGGCGCAGGCAAGCAGCCTCCCGCTCTGCTGTGATTTGACAGCGTACCGCGTTTTTACTCGCTGCCCATAAAGAAAGGACAGATATGATCCACGATTTTCCCTTGACCGAGTGGTTTTTCTACGCCGTTCGCTGGCTCTACGGCGTTCTCGGCAACAGCTATTTTCTTACCATACTGATCGTAACCCTCATTCTGAGGCTTATTCAGGTCTATCCCGATATCAAGAGCCGCCAGACTCAGCAGAAGCAGGCGGCGCTCCAGCCCGAGATCGACAAGCTTAAAAAGAAATATGCGGATAATCCGCAAAAGCTCAATCAGGAACAGAACAAGCTCATGAAGGAGAACGGCATCGGCTGCCTGGCCGGATGCCTTCCCATGCTTCTGACGCTGCCGCTGTTCTTTTGTTTTCTTGCAGCGTTCCGTTTCTGGGGCTATGAGCAGACCGTTAAGCTGACCTACGAAACCATAGAAAACCGCGAGCTTGCGCAGGAAACCTACGACAGCTTCAAGTTCCTTTGGATCAACAATATCTGGCAGCCCGACAGCGGCTTTGCGGCCGTTGTAACTCCGGCCGATACCGTGGCCACCTACGGCAGCTCCGCCTCCGCCTGCTCCTGCTCCGGCAGCAGCAAAAGCATCGGCGATCTCGTGCTCTTCCATAAGGGCTACACCGATTTGCGCGGAAACTACGTTTCGGGCGAGCAGATCTGGCAAACCTTCGTTGAAAACGGGCTTGCCGAGGGCGAATTCGGCTCCGAGGGTATGAAGCTTGTTCAAACCGAAGAATCGCAGAAAAAATACGACGAGCTGATGAGCGTTTACAAAAAGGGCAAGAACAACGGCTGGTTCATACTTCCCATTCTTGCAACCGGCTTCCAGTTCCTTATGGTATGGCTCGGCCAGCGCCAGACCAAAAAGCAGAACCCAGGTGCCGCCCAGCAGCCCGGCATGAACGCGATGATGTACCTCTTCCCTGTGATGAGTCTTTTCATCTGCATGAGCTCCACCTCCGCGTTCTCCCTCTACTGGGTGCTTTCCAGCGTGTTCCAGATCATCTCCAGCACGATCATCAACCGCCTGCTGTCCAAAAAGGCGCAGAACGCGGGCGAGATCACCGCGAAATAATTCGCCAACATAGCGCGCCCGTGCAGGGCAAAATCTATCGAAATCGCCGCATTTTCGGCGGCAAAGGAGTTAAATATGTTGACAATACAGGCAACGGGCAAATCCGTTGACGCAGCCATCTACAATGGCCTCGGCCAGCTCGGTCTCTCCATAGACGAGGTCAATATCGAGGTTATCCAGCGCGAGACCAAGGGCATCCTCGGAATCGGCGCAAAGCCCGCCATCGTCAAGCTCACCGAAAAGCCCAGGGAAGAGGTCGTTATCCCCGACTTCTCTCTCGAAAGGGAGCGCGGCAGGCGTGACAACCGCGACCGCCGCGACAACCGCGAGCAGCGCGACAACCGTGACCGCCGCGAGAGCCGCGAACAGCGTGACAATCGCGAACAGCGCGACAACCGTGAACAGCGTGACAACCGCGAACAGCGTGACAACCGCGAGCAGCGCGACAATCGCGAGCAGCGCGACAATCGCGAACAGCGCGACAATCGCGAGCAGCGTGACAATCGTGAACAGCGCGACAACCGCGACCGCCGCGAGAACCGCAGCGAGCACAGGCAGAGCGAAAGACCGGAGCGCGTTGAGAAGCCCGAGCAGGCTTCCGCTCCCGCCGATGCGGTCGAAACCGCCGAAAGCACACCTGTTGCCGGCGAAAAGCCCCGCTCCATCCGTTTTGATAACCGCTCGAACCGCGATAACCGCGACAATCAGAGCCGCGATAGTCAGAACCGTGACAGTCAGAATCGCAGCGGCAACCGACAGAACAATCGCAGCCGCGGCGACAATCGCGGCGACAACCGCAGGCAGGCTCCCGAGCGCGAGCCCGCTCCCGAGATCAACTACACCGAGGAGGCGGCGAAAGACGAGCCCGCCGCGCAGTTCGTAAAGGGTCTTATCGACAGAATGCAGATCGAGGGCAAGGTGCTTGCGGCGCGCGATGACGAGGCGCTGCGCCTCCGTGTTGACTGCGGCGAGATGGGCGTTTTGATCGGTCATCGCGGCGAAACCCTGGATGCTGTGCAGTATCTCACCGGTCTGGTTGTAAACCGCAACCGCAAAACAGACGGCTACACCCGCGTTACCATCAACACCGAGGATTACCGCGAGAAACGCGAGGAAACGCTCGTTCGCCTTGCAAAGCGCATCGCTTCGCAGGTCAAATCGACCGGCTCCCCGAGAACGCTCGAGCCCATGAACCCCTACGAGCGCAGGATCATCCACTCAGCGCTTCAGAAGAACCCCTTCGTCACCACGCAGAGCGAGGGCGACGAGCCGAACCGCCGCGTGGTCATCTCCCCCAAGCGCAGGCAGCAGGGCGGCTACAACAGGCGCCCCAACCGTGACCGCGCATGAGCGAAGCCTTGAAAAATTTCAATACCATAAATGACACCGTTTTCGCACTGTCCACCCCGGTGGGCGGTGCGATTGCCGTAATTCGGGCGAGCGGCCCCGACTCGAGGCGTGTGCTTTCGCATATCTTCACGGGTCAAATCGAGGCGGGCAGGCTCGTTTTCGGCAGGATAACGTACGGCAGCCGCATTCTTGATGAAGCCATGGCGGTATTTTTCCGCGCTCCCTCATCCTACACGGGCGAGGATATGTTTGAGCTGCATCTTCACGGCTCGTATGCGGTGGTTTCCGCCGTTTCCGCGCTGCTTGCAAGCCTCGGCCTTCGCCATGCGGAGCCCGGCGAATTCACCAAGCGGGCGTTTTTAAACGGCAAGATGGATCTTATTCAGGCGGATGCCGTGATGGATCTTATCAATTCGGAAACCGAAAGAAGCGCAGGAGCCGCGCTCGATCAGCTCCAAGGCGGGCTGAGCCGCCGCATCGGCGAATTAGAAGCAAGGCTGATCGACCTTGCCTCGGAGCTTGCCGCAGCGATGGACTACCCCGAAGAGATGGAGGACGAGGCGCTTTCGGCCGTACCCGAGGTGCTTTCTCCCGTCATTTCGGAGCTTGCGGAGCTTATTGAAAACGGCAGGGGCGCGAAGATTTTGCGCGAGGGCGCAAAGCTCGTTATCCTCGGCCTCCCGAACGCGGGCAAATCCAGCCTTATGAACGCACTTCTCGGAAGCGATAGGGCGATAGTTACCGATATCGCCGGCACCACGCGCGACATTCTCGAGGAAAAGCTGAATATCCTCGGCGTTCCCGTGCGCATTGTGGACACGGCGGGGCTTCGCGAGAATGCCGAGAGCCCCGTTGAAAAGATCGGCATAACCCGCGCAGAAAGCGAGGCCGCGAGCGCCGAATGCCTGCTCTTTATCTTCGATGGTTCAAGTGGCGAGCCTTCGAGCGAGGTGCTTGCTCTTCTGAAAAAAGCGGATGGAAAGCCCGCCGTTTTTGCCGTCAATAAATGCGATCTTTCGATTGAAAGCTGCAAAAAATACGAAGCCGCGCTCAAAGCGGAGCTGAATGCGCTTGCTGTCTCCCCCGATACCATTATCATCAGCACCAAATCGGGCGATGGGCTCGAGGCGCTCAAAGCACTTCTTGCAAAAAAGCTCGGCGCAAGCGAAAGCCGTGCCATTGTGACCAATTCGCGGCATATCGAAAGGCTCTGTTTTGCCAAAAGCGAGCTTACCGCCGCACTTGGGGAGAGCTCGACCGACCTTATCTCTGTCTTTATTTCCTCCGCGCTCTCCGCGCTCTCCGAGATCACGGGGCGCGAGTTCTCCGAGGAGCTTTTGGACAATATTTTTACAAAATTTTGCGTTGGCAAATGACGGTTTTTTCGGTATAATAGAATATAGGTAAAAAATGCCGTTTGAAACAGCGGCATTTAAACTATTGCGAGGTCATTATGGATAAAAACGCACTCTACCTTTTCAATATCGGCGAAAACGCGGAGGCATACCGCGCGCTCGGCGCGCATCTTTCAAAGGAGGGTGAGGTCGAGGGCTGGCGCTTCACGGTTTACGCTCCGAACGCGAAAAAAATCAGCGTTGTCGGCGATTTCAACGACTGGAACGAGGATGCGCTTCCGATGAAGAAGGACGCGGAGACCGGCTGCTGGGAGGCGTTCGCGCCCGATATCTGGTGCGGGCAAAAGTACAAATATCGCATCACGGGTGCGGACGGCAAGGTTTGCTACAAGGCCGATCCCTTCGCCTTTCGCGCTGAGATGCGCCCCGGCACGGCAAGCGTTATCCACGGGCTTCCGAAATTTGATTGGACGGACGGCGCTTACCTTGAAAAACGCCAAAGCGAAAGCCAATTTAACCGCGCAATAAACATTTATGAGGCGCATCTCGGCTCATGGAAGAAGGATCGCAGCCTCGTTGAATTAACGGACGAGCTTATCGACTACTGCGCCGATATGGGCTATACGCATATCGAGCTGCTGCCCGTTTCCGAGTTCCCTCTGGACGACAGCTGGGGCTATCAGACCCTCGGCTACTACGCCGTTTCCGCGCGTTACGGCACGCCCGAGCAGCTTATGGCGTTCATCGACCGCGCCCACAGCAAGAATATCGGCGTTATCCTCGACTGGGTGCCCGCGCATTTCGTGAAGGACGAAGCGGGGCTTCGCCGTTTCGACGGTTCGCCGCTGTTTGAAAGCCGCGATCCCCTTCGCGCCGAAATGCCCCAATGGGGAACGCTCCTTTTCGATTACGCAAGGGCGGAGGTGCGCAGCTTTCTCATATCAAACGCCGTTTTTTGGCTCAAGCTCTTCCATGCGGACGGGCTGCGCGTTGATGCGGTGAGCTGTATGCTCTACCACGATTTCGGGCGCGAAAAGTGGAGGCCGAATATCCACGGCGGCAACACGAATCTTGAGGCCGTGGAGTTTCTCAAGCAGCTCAATATCGTAACGCACCGCGAGTGCCCCGGCTGCCTGATCGTTGCCGAGGAGAGCACCGCCTTTGCGCATATCACGAAGCCCGTTCACGAGGGCGGCTTGGGCTTTGATTATAAGTGGAACATGGGATTTATGAATGATACCCTGTATTATTTCGAGAAGGATCCCGTGTATAGGAAGTATCATCACGATAAGCTTACCTTCCCGATGAGCTATGCCTATGCCGAGCAGTACATACTGCCGTTTTCACACGACGAGGTGGTTCACGGCAAGCATTCGCTGATCGGTCGAATGCAGGGCAGCTATGAGCAGCAGTTCGAGCAGCTTCGGCTTCTTTTCGCCTACCAGTTTGCGCACCCCGGCAAGCAGCTGAACTTCATGGGCAGCGAGTTCGGGCAGTTCATCGAGTGGGATTTCAAGCGCGAGCTCGACTGGTTCCTGCTCGACTACCCCGCGCACAAGGATATGCACGATTTTTCCCGTGCGCTCAATAAATTTTACCTTGAAAACCCCTGCCTGCACCGCGAGGACACCGGCTTCTTCGGCTTTAGGTGGCTGAGTGTGGACGACAACGAAAACTCCGTTATCGCCTTTGCGCGGCGCGACGGCAAAAGCCGCCTGATATTTATCGCGAACTTCACGCCCGCCACGCATGAAAGCTACCGCATCCCGCTCGACGAGATCACCGGCGCGCCCGTAACGCTTCGCTGCGTTTTCTCCACGCACGGGCGCGAGCTGACGGTGAAAAGCAAAAAGGTTCGCAAGGGAGAACGGTACGCGGAGCTGCCGCTGTATCCGTATGAGGCGGCGTTCTATAAATATTAGTGAAAGTTAATAGTGAATAGTTATTGATGAAATTCCTGCGGAATTTCGTAAGATTTATTTGATATGACGAACGAGATGGATAATTGTTTTATCGATAGAATGCCGAGCGAACCCCGCCTTAGGCGCGGCCGCGTTGCCGCTTGCCTTTGCCCCGGTCAGGATAAATGCGGGCTTTGCGTTGGTGCATGCGGCTTCGGGGCGATAGCGAAGCGCGGCAGAATACCCGAAGTGGTTCACGACGAGTGCATCGGCTGCGGTGCGTGCGTTCGCGCGTGTCCGTTCGGGAATATGCGGCTTGTGGACTTCACAAAAAGCGAGGATACCGCCGAGCTTGCGCTCAAAATACCGAAAAAGCTTGTTCAAAACGGGCTTGAGGGGCTGACGGACGGCGATAGGATAAGCCTGTTTGCGGTATGCGCCGAGGAAAGCGAAGCCGCCGAAAGTTGCGCCGATTCCGAGGTACTTCAGGCGCATTATCTTGACGGCGGCGAGCTGAGCTTGAGGGTGAGAACGGCGAAAGGTAATGCGTTTGTGCCGTTCAAATGTTAAAAAGTAATATCAAAAGTATTAGGAGAAACTATGTTAAACAGCAAGGGCTTCGATCTTTGGGCGGACGGCTACGACCGTGACGTGGGGCTTGCCGACGAAAGCAACCTCTATCCGTTCGCGGGCTATAAGGCGGTGCTCGGCAGCATTTTCAACAGCGTTATGCAAAAAAGCGCCCCCGCCGTGCTTGATCTCGGCTTCGGAACTGCGGTGCTGACCGCAAAGCTCTACGAGCGCGGCTGCCGCGTTTTCGGGCAGGATTTTTCGCCGCGCATGGTTGAGATAGCAAGCGAAAAAATGCCCGAAGCAAAGCTTTTTTGCGGCGATTTCGCGGAAGGGCTTTGCTCGGAGCTTCTTGAAAACAGCTATGATTTCATCATCGCCACCTACTCGCTGCACCATCTGACGGACGAGGAAAAGCGCCCCTTTATCGAAAAGCTGCTCTCCCTTCTCAACGAGGGCGGCAGCATCCTTATCGGGGACGTTGCTTTTGAAGATCGCGCCGCGCTTGAAGCTTGCCACGAGGATTGCGGTGAAGAATGGGACGATGAGGAATACTATTTCGCAGCAAGCGAACTGAAAGCGGATTTCCCATGCCTTGAATTCGAAAAATGCTCCCATTGTGCGGGAGTGTTGACAATACGCAAAGGAAGATAACGAATGAAGCTTGTTGTTATAATCGGGGCGGGCGCGGTTGGCAAAATGACCGTTGGGCAGGAGCTTGCCAAGATCACCGAGCTGCGGCTTTTCCATAATCACATGGCGATAGAGCCCGTTTTGGAGCTTTTCGGCTATTTCGACGGGGCAACG
>Ga0256404_1005902_pt1 | contig 20966 bp, 22 predicted proteins | sample RumenRJG_01DNA_FD_185990 | JGI IMG/M metagenome (GOLD analysis project Ga0256404, IMG submission 185990) | Bovine rumen microbial communities from Lethbridge, Alberta, Canada - RJG_01 | ecosystem: Host-associated > Mammals > Digestive system > Stomach > Rumen | place: Canada: Alberta | collected...
GCAGGTCCGCCAAGACACGCAGCTCGCAATGACCTTTCCTTTCGTCCTTTTTTGTCATTATAGCGAGCAATTCCCTGTCAGTCAAGCTGAGCAGTTTTCGGACGGCCTAAGCGGGCAGAAACACTTATGGTTCTGGATATTAGTTTCTCCTTGTATTCTTTATAATCATCCCCTGAAATCTTGTCTTCATCTGCAACGATTATCGTTTTTATTTTCTTGTTCTCTACATATTCATTAATAGCGCCAAGCAAATCCTTCTTCGTCAGGTTACTTCGCTCAAGGTCATCAAAAACGAGGACAAATTGACGCTGGTTCTCATCTTTCCCGACCGTATTCTGAACGTTATAAAGGCCAAATACATCGTAGTTTAGAACGGCTGATAAACCGTGTGACGCTGCAGATAAACCAGGATTACCAGAGGCGGCAATACTTGCGACATTCAATCCGTCTTTAACCACATTAGTTACGGCACGGGATAGCTTCTTGGCTTTCCTCCCCAAAGTACCAAGCATAAAACCGACATACTCTTCTTTCACCCGATTATTAATTGCCGCCACACTATCAAGGCCAAAAAGAGAGATTACAGCAATCGCAGCTTTCTTATGGTTACTCATCTCTTTGGATAATTCTTTCATGAGGTATGACTTACCACACCCCCATTGACCAGTCAACAGAAGTGCGCCTGATAATTCATTACGATTAATATAATCAAGAATCTCTTCCCTAATATCCATTATGTTGTTTCCTCCAATGATCCTTTTATCAATATTGGACAGATATCCTTGATTTGGGCTTTGAGTTTCTCGTTGATTGCCTTTCTCTCAATATACACACTGTATATTTTGGCGATTGCCTTCTGAACCATTACCTCGGGAACCGGTATAGCCACTTCAATTAAATCATTCCATGTAAATGTTTCTCGTGCAGAACCCCAAGAGTGAAATCTGGCATATCTATCGAACTCTGCTCGATTAAAATACATACTCAGATATTCAGGAAGAAGCTTTTCCTCGTCAATCGAGAATACTTCATTCACAGATGAAACAACGATGTCTTCAGTAGTATTATTAAAAGCGTATGTAAACACCTTCTCATTGTGAGTTGTTTGCACAAATGCAATTTGCCGAGGATGACATACCTTGTAGTTCGCCAAGTCATCTTTGTTGACTTTGACCGTAGGCTCTCGAAATTGCTTTGATGTGCTAATCCCCATCACGTTTTTTATTCCGTTTTTTCCGTTGCGTTCATCGTAGCGATGAATATAATGTCCAATCTTTTCACAAGGCATTTTCCGCCGCAAATCCTCGATATACCCATCACATACGAGTTTCAAATCTTCCAAGCCACGCTCATATGTCTCTTGATTGGCAACCATGGCTCTATAGATCGCGATGTATTCTTGCTGGATTGCAATCGAGGGAAGTTCAATGTCAATATCGCACATATCTTCCCAATTAAATGTTTCTCGTGCAGATCCCCAAGAATTAAACCGTGAGTATCGATCAAATTCTGGGCGATTGAAATACATGAATAAATAGTCCGGATTCAAAATATCCGTCCGATTAACACTAAATACTTCGTATGAGGATGACACAATGAATGTGTTACCCGTCTTATTGTGTGCAAGCGTAATCCGTTCGCCATTACGGGAGGTTACAGTTACGTAAGCAAAGAATCCGGGTTTTACAAGAATATAGGGAAGAAGAGAAACGCCTTCCATATCCGCTTTTGTCTGGATGAAAACTTTCTGAATAGAAATACCTCTTACATCGTCCAATGTATACTTCCCATCAGAATTGCGTATATCTTCATGTTGGATAAGATCACCAAGTTTGTATCTATTCAAGCCCATACCCAATCCCCCTGAACGCTTCCTCCAGCATCTTCTGAGACTGCTTCTCCTGCGCCAGCACTTCCCGCATCTCATTTTGTATGCGGCGCATCTCCGCCGGGAAGTCGATTTCCAGATCGTGGTCGATGAATTCAATATACTTGCTGGGGATGAGGCTCCAGCAGTTCTGCTCGATCTCCGCCATCCCAACGCTACGGTACAGCTCCGGAACGGCATACTGTGCGCCATCCGTCCCTTCATTCTGCCAGGTATGATAAATCCCCGCCGCGCGCTCGATCTGCCTATCGTCCAGCATCACTTTCTTCTTGCTCTCGTTTTTAACCGGGTTCTCCGTCCAGGTGCGCAGGTCCATAAACAGAATCTCGTGCTCCCGGTTCCGCAGCTTCCTGCCGTGATAATCGCCGCCCCTTTTGTTCTGATTCAGAATCCAGAGGGTGACGCTGATATCCGTCGTGATAAACAGTTCACGGGGCAGGATGATGATGGCCTCCACCTTGTCATTTTCGATCAGCTTTTTCCGGATTTCCAGCGTGTCGCTGTCGCCCAACGCGCCATTGGCCAGCAGGAAGCCCGCCACGCCCTCCAAGGGCTTCATGTGGGAGAGGATGTGCAGAATCCAGGCATAGTTGGCGTTGCTCTCCGGCGGGGTCGCATAATCCACCCAGCACCCATCGCTTTTCAGCTCCGAATCATACCAGCCTTTCAGATTAAAGGGAGGGTTGGCCATGATATAGTCAAAGTACAGCCCTTTATGAAGGTCGTGGGTAAAGGAGGAATCGTAAGTCTCTCCCAGATTGTGACTGATGCCGCGCAAGGCCAGGTTCATTTTAGCCAGCCGATAAGTGGCAGCGTCCTTTTCCTGGCCATAGACGTTGATCCTGCTGATATCGCCCATCTTTTTTGCTACGAATTCGGCACTTTGAATGAACATGCCTCCGGAACCACAGCATGGATCTGTAACCAGTGCAACTTTGATACAAAAAAGTGCCCAATATGCGCGTAAATCAAGGGATGTTCGCATGTTGGGCACCTCCTTTACTATGATTCAGTAGCACTGATGGCCACAGATTGTTGATCGATTCCACAATCAAATAATACTTTGAGTATCGTGCGTTTATGAGCATCCATGCGATGAAAAGCAAAAGTCTCCGGCGCTACCCAAGGGTACTGGAGACTCTGTGTGCGTTATTTCTTTTCACGGTATTTTTCGAGAGCATGGTTTTACCAAGTCAGTCCACGTGCCTCATACTCGTCCGCGAGGAATTTGGCAACGTCGTCGAGATCCCATAAATGGTCAAAGTGTTCATTATAACTGCCCCACTCATAGAACCCCGTGCTCAAGTCTTTCACCATGTAGCCGGTATACCGTTCTCCATTACAATTGCGAAAGACTTTACAGTTGAAGTGCTGGTAGCCCTTCTCAACCTGATAACCAATGTTGTTGGCTTTACGCCTCAAAGCCCTCTCAGAATAACGCATAATGTACCTCCATATACTTTTTGAAGGGTAGCTTTATGTGACCTATCTCTGCCATGCTACTCCTGGCCTTACCAGACCACACCGGGCCTTACCATACCATGCCTTGGTCACACTATCATTATGCTATTCTTTGCTATGCTGTTCTGTTCTTACCGTGAACAACCGCACACATTTATACTACCATAATGTCTACGGTTTGTATAGCGTTAATCCGTTAAGCTCACTGCATCACCTTGTTCATCAACTGCTGGAAGCTGTCTACGTGATCGTACTTGACCACCCCGCTGGATAGGGAGGCAAACAGCTTCTTGGCGCAGTCGATCTTCGCCTTCTCTATCGGGCGCAGGTTTAAGCTGTCCATCGTGCCCTTCGTCTCGGCGACGAAGTAGATGTGGCGGACATTGCCCTCATGGAACACAATCGCCCAGTCCGGCGAGTAGTGTCCGACCGGCGTGGGAATGGCAAAGCCCTTCGGCAGCTTGGCATAGATGTTCACGTCCTCGGAACCATCCAGTTGCTTGACGAACTTGCGCTCGACGCTCTCCTCGACGGTGCCGTCCGTGAACACATACTCCTGGATGGCCTTGGTTGCATGGAAAGCCTGGTCGAAGGTACGGCCATTCTTCTCCGCCGTGAAGATGCTGCTGTCGTAGCTGCCCTCGATGGTATCGTAGGTGATATGCTCCACGATCATCGTGGCCTTCTGCTCCTTGATCAGCCGAATGACCTTCGAGATAAACTCCTCCGGGTTGTTCCGGAACATGTTGAAGGTCTCGGAGCGGATGCCCTTCAGGATGGCTGCGACCGTGCGGCGCGTGAGCACAGTACCCTCGGCGATCTTGCCAACCAGATCATACCGAATCTGGCTGACCTCGGCGTGCTTGAGCACATTGGTGCGGGTCTTCGCCGCGCCGAAGGCATCTTTACCGCGCATCTGGTCACCAGTGATCTCCTCGCGCTGACTGCCGGTGGAAACGGTATACTGCAGCTGCGAGACATACAGCACCGCGTCGATGGCGGCGATGGACTTCTGGATCAGCTCGTCAGAATCGAAATCCACCTGATAGGCATATTTGTGGTTGATGGCCCGCCACAGCGTCTGGAATGCCTCTTTGTAGAAGCGGTCGTTGAGCGGGTTCTCCGGCGCAGGCGTCTTGTTGGCGTCTTTGAACATATCCGCCAGCACTTTATCATCGAAGATGGCCTGAACCAGCTTATGGATACCCTCCTGCATGGGCCGCAGCGCCTCGGGCAGCGGGCGGAGGGAATCGGTCTGGACGTCGTCCCGGTAGTCCTGGGTGACGTTGTCGTCCTCGTCGATGTAGTTGTTTTTGACGAGGTACTGATAGACCTGCCGCGCCTGGGCCGGAGTGACAGTGATCTTCTTGCCGTCGGTCGTGAAGATGTTCTTGCCCTCGAAGTATTCGATGGACGCCTTGCGCGGGCGGTCGTACAGCACCTGGCGGGTCTGATCCTGCAGATCCTTCACGAAGGACGCATAGCCCTCGCTGGCGATGACGGTCAGCGTGTTGAGCACATGCACCTGGTCGCCCACGGTCTCCGCGTCCATGCGGTCGCCCGCCTGGTTGACGCACAGGCGCAGGCCGCGCCCGACCTCCTGGCGCTTCTGGGTGGAGCTGTCGCCACCATGCTTCAACGTACAGATCTGGAACACGTTCGGGTTGTCCCAGCCCTCGCGCAGCGCGGAATGGGAGAAGATGAACCGCGTCGGCTCCTCGAAGCTGAGCAGGCGCTCCTTGTTCTTCAGGATCAGGTCATAGGCGGAAATGTCGTCGCTGAACTCGCTACCGCGCTTCAGCTTGGAATCCACCGCCCGCCCGGTCTTCTTGTCGATGCTGAAATAGCCCCTGTGGGTCTCATGGGTGTCGATGCCGTCGAGGTACGCGAGGTAGGCCGGGTCGAACAGCGTGCGATACCCGTTGACCACATTATTGTACTCTTCCTCAAACACGCGCCCATATTCGCCAAGAGCCTCCATGCCGTCCGCGTCATACTGGCGGTACTTGGCGACCTCGTCGATGAAGAACAGGGAGAGGCACTTAATGCCCTGGGCGAACAGCTGGGCCTCCTTCTCCAAATGGGAGATGATGGTCTCGCGAATCTGCACCCGGCGCATGTCGGCCTCAGACACGTCGCCCACCACGTCGTCCTTGTGGATGACCTCGCCGTTGGTGAAGGTGACTGTGGCCGCGATGGGGTCGATCTCCGCGATGGAGAAGCCTCGGTACTGCTCCATTTCATTGGAGACGAAGTACAGATTGTCGCCCACGCCCAGCAGCCGGGTCTCGCGGTTGATGGACTTCTGATACTGGATCTCCAGCTCCAGGCGCACCATTGGCGGCTTCTTGGGCGACAGCACGATGGACTCCAGATACATATACTGATCTGTGCCCCGGAAATTCTTCACCTCAAAGCCCTTGACCTCGATGCGCTTGACCAGCCGCTTGTTATAGGCGTCCAGCGCGTCCAGCACATACACCAGATTGTGCTGCTTGGCGTGGGTGGCGGAGTAGTTGAGCAGGAACAGCGGATTGAACTTTTGCAGGGTCTTCTGGGTCACCTCGCCGCCCATCTTCTGGGGCTCGTCCATAATGATGATGGGGCGGTTTGCGGCGATGACGTCGATTGGACGGCGGGAGCCGAACTCATCCCGCTTGGAGAAGATAATACGCGCTGCCGCGTCACCCTTGCGGCCCTCCACGTTCTTGTCCTCGTTCATGGACGCGGCGAACGCCTGGGTGTTGATGATCATGACGTTGATGCCACTGTCCGAGGAGAAGCTGTCCAGCTGGTTCAGGTTGGCACTGGAGTAGATGAAGAAGCGGGCCTTCTTGCCGTACAGCTCATGGAAGTGCTGAGCGGTGATCTCGAAGGACTTCTTCACACCCTCGCGGATGGCGATGGACGGCACCACCACGATGAACTTCGACCATCCGTAGCGCTTGTTCAGCTCGAACATGGTCTTGATGTAGACATAGGTCTTGCCCGTGCCGGTCTCCATCTCCACGTCCAGCGAGCAGCGCCCCTGGCCCTTGACCAGACTGTCCGACAGACGGATGTTGTTCTCCGACTGAATCTGACGGATATTGTGGAGCAGCTGAGCGTCAGTGAGCTGAAGGCTCTCGTTCAGCCAGCCGGAATCGTCCACCTCGTCGAACATGGAAGTCTGCGCCGCCTTCACCATCGATAGCTGCACAGGCCCGGCGATATCCACGGTGTGCGTCTCGCCAACGTCGCGGCGATAGCTGACACCGGAGGCATAGGGCTGGCCGGTAAACACCCGCACCACGCTTTCCACGGCGTCGGTTTGATATTGCTGTATCTTAAAACGAAACTTCATGATAATTCATAATTCTTAATGCGTAATGCATAATTAAAGGATGTGGTCTCCTAAATTACGCATTATGAATTACGCATTACGAATTGCTCCCCCTCTCCTGCTCCAGTATAAACCGATCAAAATCGCTCTCGTACAGTCTATCCTGAATAATGCGGTACTTCTCATATTCCGTTTCCGCATGAAGCTTTGCCTGTTCTGTGCTGATCTTGCCGGGGCCAATCAACAGCTCATTGCCATTAAACTCGAGAAAGCCGTCCAGCCGCTTCGCCCAGTCTTCCATGCTCATCGGAATTCTGCGTTCCGCCTGCATCTCCGCATAGTCCAGATAGAGGGTGACAATGCGTTCCAAATAACGCATTTCCTGTTCATTCAGATAGTTCTTGGCAATCACTACGTCAGCTTTCAGTATCTTCCCAGCCGGTGCATTTTCCCACGTCGTCAAGCCCATGTGCTCCTTGGTTGCGTCCGCCCGCTCCACGATCAATTCTGCGGCCGTGTGACGATGAACCGCGAAGTGCATTTTATTCTGCACAGTCTGGAAAAACAACCGCGTCGTCTTCGCGTCCTTGTCATAGTCAAACGCAGTTGCATACAAATCCGTCACCTTCTGATAAAACTTGCGTTCAGACAGGCGAATCTCACGAATCTGTTGAAGTTGGCGTTCAAAATATTCGTCCGTGAACATGTGCCCTTTTTTCAGGCGGTCCACATCCATCGTCCAGCCCTGTATGGTGTAGTCCTTGACAATTTGCCCGGCCCATTTGCGAAATTGCACAGCGCGCTGGTTATTGACCTTGAAGCCCACTGCTATGATGGCCTGCAAATTATAGTGATTCGTGTTATAGCACTTTCTGTCCGAAGCAGTTATTAAGTATTTCTTAATAACTGCCTCCTGCCGCAGTTCGCCATCCTCGAAAACCTTTTTCAGGTGTTGATTGATCGCTGCGACAGAGACATCGTACAGCGCGGCCATCATCTTTTGCGTCAGCCAGATGTTTTCATCTTCATAGCGCATTTCAAAACTGGCGTCACTTTCACCTGTAGAAGCGACAAATGTCAAGTACTCGGCGGCAGAGGAGCGTATGCTGATGTCGTTCTTCTTTGCACTCATGTCACAGGTCCTTTCTTACCGTGCTTTTTCACTGCGTAATATCATGCTTTATCTTCTTCAACATATCGTTCTTCGGTTTTTGCATACCAACGTACTTCTACTCTATCGGTACTATCATAATGCAGACGAATGAATAGTATATCACCGTTATACGGCCACATTAGATGTTCATTTAAGAGATTCACCACTTTCTTATACATTGATGAGATGTATTTGAGCATTCCTAAATAATCTATACGTTCGGCAAAGGGATTTTGTGAATGCAATACTTTGCTCGTTTTTTCATAAGCATCAATAATATCATCTTTTGTTGCGTAGCCGGCACCCTCAAACACGTTCTTTGCATTCTCGCCTACAAGCGCCGCAACTGGATAATAGTTTGGATTGATTCTCTCTATATCCTTCATGATATATTTGATGTTCCATACACTCGCCAATTTGTGATAGTATTCCAGGTATTCTTTGTAATTCGTTATCAGAGACGACAGCACAATCTGCTCAATGATTTTGCGTAACTGCAAAGCAGCGAATTCTACAGCAGATTGCGTGTATTCGAATTTGTCTGAAATATTTACAATCGATTTCAACCTCAGTTTTATTATTTCCATTTCTCTTGTATAGCGATAAATGACATCATTCATCTCTTTGTTGCTATACATTATAAAACCTTCCTTACTGTATTCGGAGAATACGTTTCAAAGATTTGGTCGAAGTTGGTGGCAGTGCTGTCATCGGCCATGCTGCTGTCGCGGAAGACGGCGTAGTACGGCTGCTTCTTAGCGATGGCGGTGACGGTTTCGGTGGTCACACCGGTGTCGAAGCAAGCCAGCAGGAAGCCGTCGGCGACGTCGTACACCTTCTTGCCGCCGATGACCGTCTCGGTGATGGGGCTGGACAGCTCTACGCCCAGGTCGAGCATCACCTGGAACAGCAGGTCTTCCGGGGTGCGGTCGGGTTTGATGTTGTCCGTGGTGACGGACAGTAAATCCTGCATCATAGCGGTAGGGTTGTAGTACACGTCCTGCATGTTGGAAGAATCCAGGCGGAGGACGCGGAAGCCGATGTCCAGGTTCTGGGCGGTCAGCCCCGCTTCGTCCTTGATTTTGCGCCCGGCGCGTCGGATACGATCTTTGCCAATCTCACAAATATTCGGATAGCCTGCTTTATAGGCTTCGCTGGATTTGTCTGTCTTTTCTGGCAATTGCACCATGATAAACTTGCGGTGTCCACCATCTTCAGCATTCACCTGCACGACAGCATGAGCCGTTGTAGCTGAGCCGGAAAAAAAGTCGAGTACAATAGAATCGTTGTCAGTTGCAATCTGAACAATTCTTTTCAGCAATCGAGTAGGCTTGGGAAAGTCCATAATGCCACTCTTTCCCAGAATAGCCGAGACTTCTTTAGTGGCCTCTTGAGTATGGCCTACTTCTGTATTCGGCCACCAAGTCCACATCGTTTTTCCTGCGCGCTCTGCAAGATATGTCTTCTTCCTTGGCACACCTTTTCCATCTGCTCCAAACCAGATTCTACCCGCAGCTATTTCTTCTTCCATTTTCTTTTTTGTATAGCGCCAACATAATCCTTCTTGCAGCTTTATGACTCTGCCAGCAGGCGTCACAAAATCATAGAACTGATCTTTGGTTCCATGCCCAGCCTGGGCTGTACAGTCTGTAGAAATCCACGGGCCACGTGGGTCGTTGTCAGGATTCTTATATCTATCATAATCGCTTTGGTCAAAAGGTAATGGCTTCAACAGACTGCTTCCAATGGTTTCGTCTTTAGCGTAGACGATGATATACTCATGAGCATCACTAATAATCCTTCTCGCATCCGGCGATGTTCTTTTCTGCCATACCAACTGCGCAATAAAGTTGGCTCTCCCGAATACTTCGTCACATATTTTGCGAAGGTTTTCCTGCTCCCTGTCATCAATACTAATGAAGATCAAACCATCTGTTGCCATAAGATTCTTCGCCATCTTTATCCGAGGATAAAGCATATTAAGCCAGTCCGTGTGGAATCGGCCATTGCTCTCCGTATTCTGTTCCAGGCGATTACCCTGTTCATCAAACTGACCACTACGCCCAAGATAGCTCTCGGCATCCTCGGCAAAGTCGTCCTCATAGACAAAATCATTTCCCGTATTATAGGGCGGGTCGATGTAAATCATTTTGATCTTGCCCAGATAGGTTTCCTGCAACAGCTTCAACACATCCAGGTTGTCGCCCTCGATGTACAGGTTTTCGGAATCCCACCCACCGGGCGTGCCGTCGCGGCCCACGCTGTCCTCGCGCACCGGTCGCAGCGTCGCCGCGATGGGCGCGTTCGCCGCCAGCATCGCCTTCTTCTTGTCCGGCCAGGTAAACTGATACCGCTCCTCCCGGCCCTCCACCACGCGCCCGGAAATCTCCTGCCGCAGCACATCCGCGTCAATCGCCCGCACCACTTCCCCCGTCTCCGGATCAACACTCTCTGTCACCGCATTCGGAAACAGCGCCGCCAACTTCCTATAATTCTCATCCGCCAAATTTGGCGTGTGCATTTTCAGCTTATCCATGTTTTTTCTTCTCCTTATTATGATATACGCCTATAATTGTGGTTACTAATTGCAATCGCTTTTGTTTTTCTACAATACTATGTGTTTTATTATTGACAAGGTATAACATTCTATCTTTATATTTATAAGTCCATAGAACAATAACAAATGCTATCATTGTAATTATATCTTGAACCTGAAACAATACCTCGAATAGCTTGTCGAAAATAAAAACACCTAAGAAAATAACAAAACCAATAATATCAAGGATATAGCCTATTTTATCAGAAGTACCAGCTTCACACGTGCTATTATCTTCTACAGCTTGCCCTAATGCTTTTGATATAGTTTCATTTTCATCAATGCCTGCATCTTCTTCATTTAGGACTTCGTTAATCATTCGTAACTGCTTTGACATCATATACTCAGTTTTTTCATTTAATAAATCAGCCTTCAAATCAATATATTCACTAATTTCTGATTTAGTTTTTATCATATCTGCCAAGCTGAAAACCCATGTAGATGCAGTTACACTAACAACAAATCTATCCCATAGAGGAAACTGAAATTGTGTAAAACATAAGCATGAAATCCGGTATATAATTCCTAAGCATAACGCTATGATGTAAGCAATAAATAATGCGTTTTGCTTATTTTTCATAATCGTTACCCTCCAGAGTTTTTTGTTTTTCTCTAATCTGATTTATGAGTACGAGTTTTCTTTTGGGCTGTTTTTCCGCCCACGCCAGCTTCTCCAGCTTGGCGATTTCCTTCTGTAGCTTTTCTCGCTTCTGCTGCACAGCCAGCTGCTCATTCAGGGTTTTTCCCTGTTGCAGTTCCATCCCGGCGGCCCCGGCGACGATGTTTTCCCACACCTTGTCCAGGTCGAGGCCAGTCAGCTCCACGCGCAGGCTCTCCGGCTCTGCCCAGTCCTTCAGGATCAGGCGGGTCTGCCAGATGGCCAACTGCTGCTTCTCTTCATATTCCAATACCAACAGCAGCTTCTGTCCGAACATCTTAGCGATGAAGACCACGTTCTGCTTGTCGTAGTCCTTCTTCCGCAGGGCGATCAGTATCACGAAAAAGGACTGCACGTCTTCCCCGGCGGCGATGTTCACCGAAACCGGGGACACCTCGTTCACCAGGGTGATGCGCCCGATGTCGGCGTCAAAGCTCTTGCGCCGCTCCGCGCTCATATCCGCACCGAAATGCTCGAACACCTTCTTCTTGGTGATGACCTTCCGTATCTCCGTAGATGCCGGTAACCCCAACATAATTCGTAATGCGTAATTCGTAATGCGTAATTATGAATTGCGCTCTCCTTTCGAAGATTTTGTAATGGACATTAACAGGCGTAGAAGCTCTTGACAGTCAGCATAGATGCTGGTGAACGCTTCTTCTGTTATGTAATCACTCTCATGAAGTAGCTCAAGCCAGTATTCTGTCTCGCTTGCTTCTTTCAGCGCAATATTCATCTTGGCATAAAAATCAGCCTTACTCTGTCCACGAATCGCTTCTTTGATGTTCGCGCCAATGCTTGTACCACTGCGAATAACCTGCTTAGATAAAACATATTCACGCTTTTCATCGTTCAGAAAGCGATACAGCTTTATGATTCTGAGCGCAAAAGATTTGCTCTTGTTCAGCACAACATTGTCAGTTTTCACGTCCACATTCTCCCAATTACGCATTACGCATTATCAATTACGAATTACCAAAAAGCATATCAGTTCAAAGTCGTCCAGTCCCTTGATCCTGCCGGACAGAAAGCTCATCTGCTTGCCCTTCAGGAAGGTGTCGATGTCGCTCTCCTCTTTCACATGGATGATGGAATCAATGGCGTCGGACAGCAGCTCGGAGTACAGCGCCATGTCGCGCCCATCCTTTGTCTCCCGGTTGAACGCCTTGTATAGTTCAACCTCTGGTTCCGAATGTCCCCGGCAGAGCAAACGCAGACGATCCAGCAGATCCTTGGGGCTCAAGTGGTCGCATACGACCTCACCGTCCTCCCCGATGTATACCATATAATAAGGGTGCAATCGGTTCTGATTGCCGATGTTGATGTCATTGGTCAGGTTGCGCAGCACGAACACTACACCGGGCGGCATATCATCCGTGGTGGCAGCGACGGCATGCATGCCGTGAGGGGCTTTTTCCAGATCTTTGTGGTGTTTCATATATTCCAAAAGATCCAGCCGGAATTCATTCAGCCCCAAATCCATGATGGAGATACCGGACTGCATGTCCTCTATGTCCACGACCTCCTCCTGCAGACGCTTCAGTTGGGCCCGGCGGTATTCCAGGTCGCCTTTCTCCTCGGCGTTGATCAGGTCGTCGTCACCGGTGGACGTCATGACGGATATCTTCATGCGCGTCTCCACGCGGTCTTTCAGGGCAAGGTACTCGTCCAGATCCATGTCCGGCCAGAAGTTGACCAGCTGGATGCGGGCATTGCGGGAACCGATGCGGTCAATGCGCCCGAAGCGCTGTATGATGCGCACAGGGTTCCAGTGGATATCGTAGTTGATGAGGTAGTCACAGTCCTGAAGGTTCTGGCCCTCGGAGATACAGTCCGTGGCGATCAGTAAGTCGATATCCTGTGTACTGCCGGGCATAAGTACATCGCGGCCTTTGGATATGGGCGAAAAACACGTCAGCACGGTATTCAGGTCAGCCCGCAGCCGCGGAATGGTGGTACGGCCATCAGTGGAGCCGGTGATCTCCGCCGTCTGCATACCGTATTTGCGCAGCACATAGGCACTTACCTGCTGGTAAAGATAATCCGCTGTATCAGAGAACGCCGTGAAAATGATGATCTTCCGGTTATCCTCGTTGATAGGGTGCGCCAGCTTTTCATCGATGCATTCAAACAGCGTTTGCAGCTTGGTATCGTGGGCGGGCGTGATGTCCTGCACCATCAGCGACAGGAGCTCCAGGTTGTCGCGGTCGGCAATCAGCTCATGCAGCCACGAAGTATAATCCATGTCGGCAATGTCGATTCTCATCTTCCGACCCACGCTGAAAAGCGTGTCGTTCTGGTCGTCGTCATCAAAGTCAGCATCGGTAACGTCTACCAGGTCGAGCACAGCGGAACCGCTGCGGTAATCCTCTATGACCTGTATGGTCTTGTCGATGAAATCATGGATTCGGTCAATCGTCAGCCGGAAGGAATGGACGCTGCTTTCCAGACGCTTCAGCAGGTTGATGGCCATCAACCTTTGAATACCGATCTCGCGCCCCTTCATGGTCAGATGCTCCTCGTCCAAGTCGGTATACTTGTAAAGACGCGATGGGAGTATGTACTGCGAAGGCGTGTAGATGGTCAGCGTCAGCAGGGAGAGCTGTTCATAAATATCATTGTAGTTGATGGCGTTGCTCAGATCCGTCAGGTGCGGACGCTTGGAAAGGGGCTTCAGGCGCTCCGGGAACCTGCCAATCTCCGCCGTGGAATAGTACTTCTCGATGTGCTTGCGGGAACGCGCAATGGTGACGCTGTCCAGCAATTCAAAGAAGTCGAAGTCCAGCATGCGCAGCAGCGTGGCCGTGGTGCGCTGCTCCGGGGGAAACTTGCTCCACTGGTTGAATGCCGTCTGTGCCTGGCGGAAGATTTCATCGATGGACTTGCTGGTATCCAACACGTCATCCAGGTTGGCGGATTCGCCCTCATAGGCCAGTGCCAGCTGATTGCGCAGGTCGACGAAGCGGTTGTTGACCGGCGTCGCGGACAACATCAGAACCTTTGTCTTGACGCCCGCCTTGATGACCTTCTTCATCAGGGTCACATAGCGGTTGTCGCCCTTGCTCTTGTGAATGCCCGTGCCGTTGCGGAAGTTGTGGCTCTCGTCAATGACCACCAGGTCGTAGTTGCCCCAGTTCAGGCGGTCAAGATCAATGCCGTTGGACTGGCCACGGGTGCGCGAGATGTCTGTATGGTACAGCACGTCATATCGCAGCCGGTCGGCGGCGATGGGATTGTTCACGTAGTTACCTTTATATGTATTCCAGTTGGCGGACAGCTTCTTCGGGCACAGCACCAGCACGGACTTGTTCCGGCCTTCATAATACTTGATGACCGCCAGCGCCGTGAAGGTCTTGCCCAGGCCGACGCTGTCCGCGAGAATGCAGCCGTTGTACTTCTCCAGCTTGTTGATGATGGCCAGTACCGCGTCCCGCTGGAAGTGGTACAGCATATCCCATATCTTGCTCTGTTTGAAGCCCGTGGCCTCGTTGGGCAGCACGTCCTCGGAGATATCCTCCAGGAAGTCGTTGAATATGTTGTACAGCGCATAGAAGTAGATGAACTCCGGCGAATTCTCCCTGTAGGCCGTGGTGATGCTTTCCAATACAATATCGGTAACGTCCTGCAGGCGGCGCTCATCCTGCCAAATCTCATCGAACAGGCGAATGAACTGCCTGCCGTTTTCGTTGGCCTCGGTGCGCATGACGACGTTGTAGGCGTTGTTGCCGCGCTCGCAGCCCAGATCCACGGTGGTGAAACCGGCCACAGGCATATAGGTGCTCTCGTCCACCGTGATGAAGCCCGTCATCTGATCCTGAGACACATTGGATTTGAAGGCAACCTTTTTGCGAATCCAGTCCGCGCACTCCCTCGCAATGGCCCGCTGGGTGAGCTCGTTGCGCAGCTTGATCTCGAACTCCGTGCCGTACAGACTGCGCTCGCGGTTCAGGCGGGGGATGTAGAACTCCCGTTTAGCCTTGGGGGTCTGCTCCTGGACGAATGTGGGTGAAGTGAACAGGAAGCGAATTTCCTCCACGCCGTCCAACTGCTTCTTCAATTCTTGGTATGCGTATATTGAAAAACAGGCGGCGGCGATGGAGAGCTTGCTGCCCTTGTGGATGGATTCACACAAGTCGTCACGCACAGTTTGGGTGATATTGTCGATGACCTTCATGGCACTTCACCTTATGTTCAGAAAGTGTATATTCGTATTATAACAAATATGTACAATAAAACGCAAGCGTACTTGCCAATATCATATAGATAGACTTCAGAAAAATGTTCTTTGGCATCAATGAAACATATGTAGAGGAAGTCTGAGATTTAACATGGAGTTAATGACAGCATCCGCTCGGCCTGAAATAATCATATTAGCCAACATGCTAACAAGCATTTGAGCACACTCGTTATCCCCGCAACGAGAATTAGAAAGAGTGAGGTAGATGAAAGCCAACGCCGCGAACTTTGGAGCATTCCTCCAACAGAAGAGAGAAGAGAAGCGCATCACGCTCAGGAAGATGGCCGAAATGCTCGGCTACTCCGCCCCATTCCTGAGTGACGTCGAGAAAGACCGCCGCAACCCGCCAGAACTCGCCAAGCTCGAACAGATCGCCAAGATTCTTGACCTGACCTACGAAGAACAGCAAACCATGTACAACCTTGCCGGGAAGAAGCGCGATTCAGTCGCCCCGGATCTTTCTGAATACATCATGAGCCGGGATTATGTCGCCGCAGCCCTCCGAACGGCGCGTGACCTGGACGCTGGAGAGGAAGAGTGGCTTCGATTCGTACAAGAACTCAGAGAACGGAAGGGGTAAGATCGGGGTATGTTCAAACCGAACTTTAGAGTCAATAGGAACGGTGTACCTATTCTCAGCAAGAAGGAGATCAATGCGGCGGCAGAATCCTTTGTGGCGGATTTTCAATCGTCCGCTCTTAGACAGCCGGAGCCGCTGGACATCGAAGCCTTCATGGAACTGTATCTGGGTATGACCCCAGATTACCAGTACCTGTCGCATAATGGAATCTACCTGGGCATGACGATTTTCAATGATACGGACAAGGTGCCAATATACGACCCTCGGACGAACCGCGCTGAATACATTCATGCGGATGCCAATACCGTCATCATTGATCGCCGCTTGATAGAAGATGTGCGCCAGGAACATCGTTGCCGATTTACTGAAGGCCATGAATGCGGCCACGGCATATGGCATTCAAGGTACTTCTACCGTGACCCGAACCAATTGTCATTTCTTGAAATGAACACTGCTCCGCTCATCCAGCGTCGGACGGACATGGGTAAATCTCCGAGTCGTACTAACCCCAAGTACTGGTCGGACAAGGAGCGAATGGAATGGCAGGCGAACGCGATGTCTTCGGCTCTCCTGATGCCCCGCCCCAGCGTCAGGAAGCTCTTCGAGACAAACGGACGCACCGGTTCCCGCAGCAGCCAGATCGCCAACACAATCAACAACATGGTTACTGAGTACAACATCTCGAGTGAAGCTGCGCTTTACCGGCTCTCAGATCTTGGACTCATTGAAGGTACCGAAGTAAGCCACTACATGCCAGGCTCGCCCCTCCTGGACTTCGCGGACTGCTTCGACTAATCGATGTCAGCGGGTCTCCGCCGCCCGCTGATTCTTTTTCACAATGATGTATGCCATTTAGCTAACAGGCTATTCATAGTATGACCTATGATGTGGATTATCTTTTCAGTCGGAGGTACTGGATGAACGACGTGGATTGCATTAAGACCCCTAAAGGTTTGACACTGGGAAGACGTGTTCTTAAACACGGAAAAACGTGTATGGAATACAAGTGCAGGGGAAAGACCGATGTGATGACCCCCGAGGCCGTTGTTGAGAGGATAACTGGCCACAAAGTAAAGAAGATTATCTACGAGGACACTGATTAAGCCTCTAATCATAGAAATCAAAGATCCCCTTCCTGCTGTGGACTGCAGGCTAACGCACACTGCAGTTAGTCGCGCCCAGCATCAAGCAACAAGACTGCTTACGAGCATTGTCGTGAAATCGAGCAAAGCCGGAGCAGAATGAACTGATTATCCCTGTGTTTCAGGGAATCAGCATTCTGCTTCGGTTTTTTGTAATAGCGTCCCTTTTCACCATCTCCCACGGCTACCCAACGGAGGGGATTGATAAAACCGCTTGTGTGTAGAAGGGCATGCGCAAGACGATGCCACAGTCTGTGACCATTGAAAGACATTCCGAATTCGCTCTATCCTAAGGATAGGTGAATATACATGTCCCCCATGTGCCTGGCTGATCGCCACTGATCACGGCAATCGCTACGATCAACCGGGCGCATCCCCCGCATCGACGATTAGCGACGTCGCTGCAAGTTTCATCAAGGAGAAATGCAAGATGAACTGCAGCGTTCTTAAAGTTACCCTTATTCACCTGCATTTTCTCCGATTCTGCAAGCCAAGCAAGGAGGAAATGCAATGTCAACCAGAGACTTCCATCGAGTCAACGTAGCCCAGAAGACCAGCTATACCTACCACACCGCCAAGCGCATGGTATACCAGCCGACCGGCAGCATCTACCAGGTGTTGTCCTCGGAGGTGGCGACCAAACACGGCCTGAATGTCAGCGCCTGCATCTTCGACGAGCTGCACACCCAGCCGACCCGCGCATTGTACGATGTCATGACCCAGGGCTCCGGCGACGCCCGAAAGCAACCGCTGTGGTTCCTGCTGACGACGGCGGGTACCGACCGGAACAGCATCTGCTGGGAGGTTCATCAAAAGGCGCTCGACATCATCGAGGGCCGAAAGGATGATCCCCGGTTCTATCCGGTGCTCTTCGGTCTTCCGGATGACGCCGACTGGACGGATGAGAGGAACTGGTACAAAGCCAACCCCTCCCTGGACAAGACCATCGCCATCGACAAGGTGCGCGATGCCTTCTGCAAAGCCCAGGAGACGCCTGCCGACGAGAACATGTTCCGTCAGCTGCGCCTGAACCAGTGGGTCAAGCAGTCTGTCCGCTGGATGCCGATGGACAAGTGGGACGAGTGTGGCGGAGCGGTCAATGAGTATGAACTTGAGGGCCGCGCCTGCTATGCCGGGCTCGACCTTTCCAGCACCAGCGATCTAACAGCCATGGTGCTTGTGTTCCCGCCCAGGGACGAGGACGAGCAGTACATCGTGCTTCCGTTCTTCTGGCTCCCGGAGGACACGCTGCAGCTGCGCGTCCGGCGCGACCATGTCATGTATGACAAATGGGAAAAACAGGGCTTCATCATGACGACGGAAGGCAACGTCGTTCACTACGGCTTCATCGAGCAATTCATCCTCAAACTGGGTGAACGGTTCAACATCCGGGAGATCGCCTACGACCGCTGGAACGCCACGATGATGGTGCAGCAGCTGGAGGACGACGGCTTCACGATGGTGCCCTTCGGACAGGGCTTCCGGGACATGTCCCCGCCCACGAAGGAGCTCATGCGCATCGTACTGGAGCGAAAGCTCAACCACGGCGGGCACCCTGTACTCCGGTGGAACATGGACAACGCCTTCGTGCGCACCGACCCGGCTGGCAACCTGAAGATAGACAAAGAGAAATCCACGGAGAAGGTGGACGGCGCGGTGGCGCTGGTCATGGCTTTGGACAGAGCCATGAAGGACCAGAATGCCGGTTCCGTCTACGATGACCGTGGATTACTCGTTCTGTGAGAAAACAGGAGGATGCAATACCGATGAGCAAGCATTACACCAAAAAGCAGCGCAGGAGAGACGACAGGATTATCCTGTTCATCTATGGGCTGATCATCGTGGCTTTCCTGAGCGTGATATTCAGCGCATGGTGGGTGGTGTTCAGGACGACCCGATACTATAGCGTGCCATATCCATCAGAGACAGCGCCTTACCAGTGCTTCATCCTTGATTGCTTCATCCAGCAAACGACTTAGGAATGTGGTATATCCACTACCATATCGTTTTGCGAGATCCAGCGTTGTTGGGGAGAGCCTCAATGATACGGTTTGCTTAGGCTGCTTCTTCTGATGAAACGGCTTGAATTCGAGCAGCTGGGCGACGGTCATTTCAGGGCAATCGTCATCAAAGACGATGGGTTTCTGTTCTGCCTGTTCAAGCTCCCTGATCTCCTCGGCTGTGAGTTCAGGACTAATATCTTTCATCGAAATCCTCGCCATAGATATACCTCTCTTTCTCGCGGACGGTAGCGCGGCGGGCAGAAATAATTCTTACGGTGTTCGTGTCTTCATAGTATGCGCAAACGACGAAGAGAACTTTACCGACCATCCCTAAAACGTCATAACGCTTTTCAGGTGGGTGCTCAAGGTCTTCACGACCAACCTTATGCGGATCAAAGAAAACCTTGACAGCAGTGCGAAACCGTACCCCGTGCTTGATAAAGTTGCGCTGCTCCTTGTTGTCATCCCAGTCGAAGAATACTTCGCTAAAATCAAGACTGAGAAAGCGATCCTTGCTGTTCATGGGAATCCCTCCATAGACAGTATAGCACAGCGCAACATAAAACGCAATACGAAATGCAATGCAAACAGCAGCTATGAAACGAGGTAATCCATATGCCAATGAAGCCGAGAAGGCCCTGTCGCTATCCCGGATGTGTGGGATTCTGCGAACAGGGCCAGGTGTATTGTCCGGAGCACATCAAATGGAGTGCGGACCGCCTGCGCGGTGGGGCCGCCTATCGCGGGTATGACCGCAAGTGGCGCGAGGTGCGGGCGGCGTATGTCGGAGACAACCAGTCCATCGGCGAGGTGCTCATCGACAGCGAGAGCGTCAACGTCGTGATGAACGGCAGCAAGTACAGCCGGTTCGCGGGCAACTACGTGCAGTTCGGCAACTACCAGCTGCGCCGCACCACGGACGGCGGGCTGGCCTTCAAGATGACCGACATTTAAGGAAGGAGAGAATCCATGGCCGATTTCAGCGTCACCTCATGCACCTTTTCCCGGTCGATTGTCGCACCGGAGGACACTATCGACATCACTATGACCATCAAGAACACTTCCGGCAGCAAGATCACCAAGGCGGGGTTGTGTTTGTGCTTCACCAATGCGGATCGCGGGCTGTCAGGCGAAGGTTGGTGGGCTCCCGTTGTGCAGCCGGAGACCTCCTGCTCGTGGGCAAACTCCGCGTCAAAGACGCTCACATGGAGCATCACACCGGATACAATCATGAGCCAGCCCATATACGCTTCGATCTATGCGAGCCTGAAGACACGACTTGCCTCTGTCAGGACGCTGCCCTTCAGGTTGGAGATCGAGGGCACAGGCAGTGATGGCAGCTTTGCCAGTCTGATCTATACGATTAGCGGGGTGCAGTACATCGACAAGTATTACAATCCTCAGATCACGCTGGATGCCTGGCGCTACCCGAACGACGAGGCGACTGCGCTGGCGGCGACCATGCGGGTACAGCTGGCCGAGGGCAACAACGCCTCCCGCTTCACCGCGAAGATGTACTATGCGCGTGACGCGAAAGCAACGACGGCCTCCACCGTGTTCAACATGAATGTCAGCCGGGATGTTCTGTTCGGCGTAGGTTATTCGGCAAACACCAGTGTCCTGCCTGGCACCTTCGTCAACGGTTCTGTCTACAGCTTCCTGTTGGTCGTTTCGGATGGCATCGAGACTGCAAGTGCCATGTGTGTGGTAGATCGTGCCTTTGCCAACCTGCACCTGGCCGGGCTGAGTACCGGCGGCGTGGCCATAGGCAAGTTCTCGGCGGCGACCCAGGGGAACCCGCTGTTCGAGTGTGCGTTTCCCATCGTACTGTCGGGCAGCAAGACCTACGGCCCGGAGAGCAGCATGCCTTCCAATCCCGTGGAGGGCCAGCTGTACTTTGTGGTGGAATGACTGTCGGAGGTGAAG
>Ga0256404_1005904_pt1 | contig 20957 bp, 10 predicted proteins | sample RumenRJG_01DNA_FD_185990 | JGI IMG/M metagenome (GOLD analysis project Ga0256404, IMG submission 185990) | Bovine rumen microbial communities from Lethbridge, Alberta, Canada - RJG_01 | ecosystem: Host-associated > Mammals > Digestive system > Stomach > Rumen | place: Canada: Alberta | collected...
TTCTTCATTTGTCCACCGTCTATTCTTTCCGCCTTTAGGTCTACCCATAATTCCACCTCCACATAAACTTTAACATGAAAAAAGTAGACATGCTTTTTTACATGTCTACTTTCATCTTACTAGTTCAAGTATAGACTCCTCCTTTTCTGTTCATGGCATCGTATTGCTTTTAACAATTCATTTTTTAGTATCTTGTCTGTTCTGTCCCGTCTCTGACATGCCTAAATATTGAGGCATGTTGCAATTGCCCTAAGTCAAGATAAAAAGTATAATTAATATGGGGTGTTGTAATTGGAATTTTGTTGCGCTTTGGGTCTTAGAAATTGGACGGGCATTTTCTCGAAAGATGAAAGAAGTTCTAGTCATCAATTATAAATGAGGTGTTCAGATGGAAACTCTCAGAAGGAAAGTCCAAGAAGCTTTAAATGAAGAATTCGTAGGAAATTACATTTTTACAGAGGATGAACTTCAATTGTTATACTCATATCTACGAGAGAGATTGGAGAGTTACAGTCGATACTATGGATCGTCCATGCTTAAGTCTGATGATGCGTTGTTTTTCGTTGCGGCTGTTAACGTGATAAAGTCTTGGAACTCTGAAGACAACACATTTCTTGATTATTTATTTAATTCCCTGGCAGGAGAACCTAACAATGGTAAGCTTTATCAGTATTTCACATCCGTAATAAATAGATTATCCGATTCAAATAAAGTTCTTGTTTTAGAGTCTGCGAAAAAGAAATACTATTCTACGATCTTAGCACACGCCTTTGCGCCACTATCTTCCACAGAAGCGTTTTTTGACTTGTGCTGGGATATTTATTGTGAGGATTTAAACCAATTCTATTATGATCAAGATGAGGTGTATTTATTCGCTGCACAACAACTAAAGCAGAAGTTTGATTATGACTCTAGTGACGATCAGGAGTTTAACCTTGGCAGCCATGCATATGGGTTAAGAGCGGGTATTCGAGGTATTGCGAGAGAAGATGTTAATGTGATGTCTCGATTGATTCAGCGTACGATTGGGTACATTAACACGATCTTTAACGGTGGTGTTACTAAATCACTTGGCTATTATGAAGAATTAATTAAGGAGTGGTGGCGAAAAAAAGAAGCAAGTTCTGGATCTGGAATAAAAAGAACTCGTAAATATAGTCAGGGGATCGTCACGGATTATAGAAACATAAGGCCAAAGTTCGTATTCAATGCTGGCTCCGTTCTATTAGTTCTTCCCCCAATACGGTTGAGAGATCAGATCGATTTCGATCCGTTCCTTACCGTTTATGTGGATGATGAGGTTGTATATTCGGAATCAATGCGAACGCGCGGGTCTGGCCTTATCATGACAACAATCCCCACAGAATTAGAGATTAGTGAGTGGGTTCAGAAAGCAAAGTCTCTTGACTTTAGTGTTGAAATAACCCACTGCGGAGATACTATTTATCAATCCGGTTCAGATTTATATAGAGAGTTTTTACTATTCAAAGATGGTAAAGAGGTTTTCGATCAAGAGTGTTTCCCAGGGAACTATGCACTTTTCACCTGCGATATAGATGAAAATCTTGGAGAGTATCCTGAAGAGATAAAAAAGGTTGCTGCATCAACCTATTTAATCCATACAGCAGATGGTGATGTCATTCAGTCTGCAAATAGGGTTGTTGTCTTCAGTTCCGAAAAACGGCAAACCGATATTTGGACAATGGCAAATAAGAAAAGCAATGTGTTCTTTAGAAGGGGCGGCGAGAAATTTTTTGTGATTGATGGTGACCTTCGAGTTGCGATGAAAGATGATGTTGTGATCACTCAATATTTAATCAAAGTTTCTGGGAAGGAGTATTCTCTTCTCGACTTTCCTCTTGAACTGTCTTCAGGAATGTCTTATCACAACATAACAAGCATCGTTAAAGTAGGCAGTCCAGAGAAGATTAGTATTATCCGGCGTGAGGACAATCGAATTATCAACAGTATCAATGTTATAAAGTTCAATAACATCAGAATTGAATACGATAAACCTGTTTATTACGGCATGGATTTTGATAAATCTTTTGCTGTTGGACACCTCTCTTTTAAAACGAATCTTTATGACGAGGAAGCCTCTTTTGACTTGTCCAATGAAGAGATTGCAATTCCAATTTCGGGTGGTGATCTAATATTTTCTCCACCAATCTTTAAATGGAGAATAGATGATGGCCCTTGGCATAAGCATGAGTCCAGGCAAGGGCTCTGGTACAAGGACTTGAGCAACTCAAGCGAATTATCTTTTAACCTTCCTCCGAATGTGGGATCTCAATTAGTTCTTACGAATAACAGTTTCGCAGAGAACTCTGACAAAGGCGGTCCGTGCTATAAGATAGGAGAAACGATCTATTCATTGTTGGATTCGAGTGACCAGCTTGGGTTAATTGCCAGCTTGGATCTCCCAATGTTTCTGCCTGTAGCTACTGTATATCTTAAGCCTCAGTTTAGAGATGATCCTCTTTATCAGGTCACACCACAATTGTTTAGATGGAATCCGGAAGATCTCTTTGCTGGAGATGCTGATCCGCGTTTTGAATTAAGCATTTTGCGTGGAGATCATGTTGAGGGTACTATCGACCTGGATCTGCAGGCTTGTGATTTGGATGTAAGTGAGTTTGATACAGGATATTATCGTTTAAAGATCGATTTGTTGGGAACAGGTTTCCTTAGGAAAAGAACAGAGTTATATAAAAAGGACTTCTGTTTTGGGGATGAAAATGACCTCCGATTCAAAAATAAAGAATTGCTTATCACGAGTGTTATGAGAGAAGGATCAATCGTACCCCGCCAAATTAGTCCATGTAAACTGACTGGAATCAAGTTCCTAAGTCAGCAAGGCCTTACAAAGTATTATTCAGCTACACTTAAGTATTTATTCAAGAGGACCGGTCCAAATGGCGCATCCCAAACAAAGAAAGATGAGGATGTTATCAATCCGGTTCGAATAGAAATCAAAAGCGATAGGACACTCGACTTAATGGGTGCGATAGATGACTATAGTATTGGTTCATGTAAATATGAACTTGGTCTCGATAAATTCGGTTATATAGTGAGGATGGATTCAGAGACCACGGTAATAGATTATTGCTTCTATGAAGTAAAGGAGCTTGCAAATGTTTAATCCGGCACAAGCATCTGAAAATATCAAGAACGAATTTGTGGATTATGTGGCAACAACACATTTCTTTGCTGACAAACGTCTTCAGAGTCAATTTGTTGATGAACTTGGCAAAACTGTGTCGAGAGGGCCTTTGCTTGAGGTAAAAGATATTTTCAAAAGTGGCCTTTCGATTAACCAGCTTATTGACAAAGGCGTATTGGTGCCCTCATTTAGGGATCTTGAAGCAGGAAAACCTAAAACAAATCTATATAAGCCAAGATTACCGTTAGATCGACCTTTATATCTTCACCAACAAAAAGCTATTGAAACGATTGTTGATGGAAATAATGCTGTTATCTCAACAGGTACAGGTAGCGGTAAGACTAATTGCTTCTTGATACCAGTCCTAAATGACCTCCTGAAGGAAAGAGAATCGGGAGCTTTGGGGGATGGGGTTAGGGCTCTATTCATCTATCCAATGAATGCGTTAGCAAATGATCAGATGAAGAATATCAGGAGCATTTTAATGATGTTTCCGGATATTACTTTTGGTGTTTATAATGGCGCTACTGAAGAAGACGAGGATGCTGCCATTGCAGTCTATGAGGCTATGTTTGCAAACGAGTCTGTTCCCGAGTTGCGACACAGACTCCCAAACGAGTTACTTTCTAGAGAAGAGATGAAAGAGACTCCTCCAAACATTCTCTTTACTAATTATGCGATGCTTGAACACCTTTTGTTCAGGCCTAAAGATGACGTGCTCTTTTCAAGATCCGATTTCAAGTTTGTTGTACTTGATGAAGCACATATCTATACAGGTGCAACAGGTATTGAAACCTCAATTCTTCTCAGAAGACTTCGCGCAAGGATCAGGTCGACAAGGGATACGCAGTTTATTCTTACAAGCGCGACGTTAGGTAGTGATGAGAGTTCTGATGAAGATATCCTTACATTTGCTGAAAACCTGTGTGGTGTCCCGTTCAAAAAGGGAAGTATTATCAGGGGTACAAGAGAACAATATATTCCTAATGGTAATTTGCAATCGTTCCCCGAAGAATTATACCAACAACTCGGCGACGAGGAACACTTTGTGTGGGAAGTGCTCTCCACATATGGTATAACGGTTGATAAAAACCTTCCTGAGGACCAAATACTATATGATTTCATTCTACAGACTGACCTATATGCGAAAATGCGTCAAGCTGCTTTTGCAGCCAACGGTATTATAGAGATCGCTCAGCTTTCTCAGCAGTTAGATGTGAGCATCAATACAGCTATTTCTTTTGTGTCTATCTGTACACGAGCACAGAAGAATGGAAGAGCTCTCATTGATGCAAGATATCACTTTTTTGTGAGAAGCCTTGAGGGATGCTATTTATCGTATGGAAAAGAGCCTAAGTTGTTTTTAAATAGACGAAAAACCTTTTTCCAGGGAGATGAACAATACGCTGTTTTTGAAGTCGCTATTTGCGATGATTGTGGTCGTATAGCTTTTGTCGGGAGAGAAAAAGATCGCAGTCTTTCACAGACTAGCAAACTGGAAGATGAAGTTGAGTACTATTATCCCATTGAGGATAAAAATGATGACATTGAATCTGAAGAGTATGAAGACGATGTAACAGCTTCAGATACTTATTATTTGTGTACAAGGTGTGGTGCGATTACTCCTGTAGACGAAGCTCATAATGAGCCTTGTGAATGTGGGAAGAGTCACTATATCAAAGTGGTTAAAGCAAAAATGCTTTCCAACGGTGCGCGTTGTGGTAATTGTAAGACGGGTGTTTATAAACGAGTCTATTTAGGCAATGATGCAGCAACGTCTGTATTGGCAACGGCTCTTTACGAAGAACTCCCTGAAGTGGAGTTCTATGAAGAAGAGAACATTGTAAAAACATCGAATATATTTGCTCGTGCTGCACAAAGTAATAGAAAGTTGGCGAAAAAGACTGGCAGGCAGTTCCTGTCATTTTCAGACAGTCGCCAAGAGGCAGCGAAATTCGCTTGTTATCTGGGCGACAGTTACAACGAGTTCTTGAGACGTAGAGGGATTTGCCAAGTTATCGCCAGCGAGGGTGATTCCATGAAGAAGCACACCTATACGATTTCTGACTTTGTCTCACTCCTCACGAACTATTTCACAAGTAAAAAGAGCTTTGCAAAATCAAATAGTGATGAGAGTAACCTTACAGTCAATAGCAGGCGAAATGCATGGGTCGCTGCGGTCAATGAATTATCGCGTTACAGTTCTTCGACTTCTTTGACAGCCTTAGGCATAGTCCAGTTTGAGTATCTCGGGAACACTTCGGAAATCGTTCAAAGCATTGCGGAGATCTATCATGTTTCTCCTATGGCCGCAAAGAACTTGATGGATCTTTTGGCTTTTGAGGTCGTAAAATGTGGCGCAGTATCAACAGATACTGCTACGGATATAAATGATAATGACAGACAGTACATCTTCTACACTCCCTCTCAGCGTTTTATAACCTTTATGCAAAGTCCGGATAAAAAGAGAAGTACTGTTTCGAATTGGGCTCCACGGAATAAAGGCTCTAATGCAGAGGAATACTATAAGACAAACCGCATGTATTACGTTTGCAATACATTAGGAGTGCCTGAAAAAGACGCCTTTGCTTTTCTGAAGGATTACTTTGACTATCTAACAAAGCCTGAGTATGGGAATTCATATTGTATGGAAGATCCTAATAGGGATGGTACTTATGTAATGCCTGCACACCATTTCAGAGTTCGCGTTGCCGGAGATCCGGATGCTCATTGGTATAGATGCAAGCGCTGCGGACGTGTATCACAGTTTAACCTGAATGGTCACTGCAGCTCCGTTAGGTGCGGTGGTGATGTTGAAGAGATTGATCCGCTGACATTACGAGAGAATAACCATTTCGCAAAACTGTATCTCAGTGATCGTATGTCGCCATTGTTTATTAAGGAGCATACTGCACAGCTTAGTAAGAAAGAAGCGGCAGAGTATCAGGAAGAATTCATTAAGAAGGACATCAATGCTTTGTCATGTTCTACAACATTTGAAATGGGTGTAGATGTTGGTGATCTTGAAACTGTCTTCCTTCGGGATGTTCCTCCACTGCCGTCCAACTATGCACAGCGAGCCGGCCGTGCAGGCAGAAGCGTGAACGCTGCTGCCTATGCTCTAACATTTGCAAAACTGAGTTCTCACGATCTTTCATTCTTCAAAGATCCAAAGCAAATGATAGGCGGGGTCATACTGCCTCCTTTGTTTAAGGTCGACAATGAGAAGATAGTTAGGCGTCATATTTATGCAGTTGCACTCTCTATGTTCTTTGCGAGCAATGAGTATATGTACAACCATAACGACGCAGAGGAGTTCATAAACAAAAAAGGTTATCAGGAATTCATTTCATGGCTCAACAGTCATCCAGAACGGCTCAAGGATATGCTCAAACGGTCTATCCCTGATATCAATGATCTCCACCAGAGAGTGGGTATCAATGATTTCTCTTGGGTTGATGATTTTAGTGGTCCCGATGGTGTGTTTACGCAGCTGATCTCTGAATATGAGAGAACTGTTATTGAGTTTGATAAGCAGATCAGGCAGGCTCAAAAAGAAGGGAATCTTGAAGGAGCTGCTTCGATTAAGAGAAAGCAAGACATATTTAAACGAAACAAACTGATCGATTTCCTTGCTAGAGGGAATATCCTGCCTAGATACGGATTCCCGGTTGACACTGTAGAACTACAGCAAAACTCTACAGCGAGCAATATACAAAAACTAAGATTGAGCCGAGATCTTCAAGTAGCAATTGCTGAGTATGCACCATCATCTGAAGTTATTGCAGACGGCAGGCTATATACAAGCCGCTATATCAGAAAGTCGATTGTTCGCAATAATCGTCAGGATTGGCATACGGCATATATTGGTGTGTGTGATGATCCTACCTGCAAGACCGTTAACTATAGCCTTACCCCCATTGGTAGGGATGGTTTTGAATGCATTTCTTGTGGAAAGAAACTTACAAGTATGAATTTCTTTGAAAGCATTGAGCCTCGTTCCGGATTTGTTGCTGAACGTCAAGATAAAGATGTTCCGATGACCAGGCAGGAAAAGAACTACAAATCGGAAGATCACTATATCGGTAATACAGCGTCCAAGACGATTGATAAATTCAATTTTGAATTTAATGGTGTTGGGGTTCATGTGGAATCAACGACAAATGATTCATTGCTTGTGAAATCGTCAAAAGATTTCTATGTATGTCCGCTTTGCGGTTTTGGGTACGCGCAGGATGAAGGTGTTGGCGATCGATCGACAAATAAGCAGATGGAGGCCGGTTTCCCGCATGTTACGATTGCAAAAGACCATGAGAGTCTGTTTGGCCAGTACAAATGCCTTAATCATGATTTTGTAAAACGATCCCTCCACCATGTGTTCAATACGGATGTCGCAAAGATCAGCTTTGACTGTGACACTTCAAACTATGAGACGATGGTTTCCGTTATGTATGCGATTCTGGGGGCTATCGCTAAGGATCTGAATATTGAAAAACGAGACATAAAAGCTTGTTTATCTATGAAGGTGATCAATCACCAGATCTGTCAATCTATCATTATTTACGATGCTGTTCCTGGCGGCGCTGGTCATTCGCGTCGCCTTGTGACAAAAGACGGAATGATGCTATATAAGATTTTCATGTCGGCACTTAATAGGATGGAAACATGCAATTGTGATCCTTCTTGTTATAACTGTCTGCGTAGTTATGAAAATCAGAAAATCCATGACATTCTCAGTCGTAAGCTTGCAGCAGATTTTCTGAAGCAGTTTGTCGGTGCTGTAACTGTAGTAGAAGAATAGGAGAGAACTATATGCCGGTTCTGAATTGGATAGGAAAAGAAAAGGTCATCAATCATCATTTAGATGTTCCTTACAGAGTCTTAGAGCGGAAATACAGCTATGATTCTACGGGTCAACATGAAGAGGATAACGGTAGTGAAAATATGATCATTCGAGGTGACAATCTAGAAGCCTTGAAGTCGTTATTGCCAAAATACGAAGGTCGGATTAAGTGTATCTATATCGATCCTCCGTATAATACCGGAAACGAAGGTTGGGTCTATAACGATAACGTAAATGACCCTCGTATTAAGAAGTGGCTTGGTGAAGTTGTCGGTAAAGAAGGGGATGATCTTTCCAGACACGATAAGTGGCTTTGTATGATATATCCGAGACTGAAATTGCTCAATAAACTGCTAGCAGAGAATGGTGTGATTTTTATCAGTATCGATGACCGTGAACAATATAATCTGCGCATGATATGCAACGAAATATTTGGAGAGAAGAATTTTGTTGCTCAATTTGTTTGGCAAAAGAGAACTTCACCAGACATGCGAAAACTAGTTAGTACAGCACATGAGTATATTGTTGTTTATTGCAAAGATATAGACTTTATTAATGATGCTATTAATAAAGTCGCCCTAACAGAGGAGGATGCTGAAAATTACAGGAATCCAGATAACGATCCTCGTGGGCCGTGGGCATCAAGTGATTTTACTGCACAGGGATATCGTCCTAATCAAATGTATGAAATCACTACCCCTGGAGGTGCAAAATATTTACCTCCAGAAGGTCGTTGTTGGAAGAATATTGAGAGTGAGTTTCTAAAACAAGTTGAAGATGGTCGTATATGGTTTGGGGTTGATGGTAATAGTATCCCAAGACGAAAAACTTATCTTTCGGAACGAGAAGGAAAGAATGTTTGGAGTTGGTGGGACAACAAATCTGTTGGACATAGCCAAGAAGCGACAAAAGAGATTGTAAAGATTTTTGGAACTTCCACCGTATTTGATTATGCTAAGCCTGTTCGCCTCGTGCAGCGGATAGTTCAAATTGCCACAAAGGCGAAGGGATCTATTGTGCTTGATTCTTTTGCAGGTTCTGGAACAACGGCTCATGCTGTTATCAATATGAACAAAGAGGATGGTGGCGACCGAAAATATATTCTTGTTGAGATGATGGACTATGCTGATACTGTTACGGCTGAACGTGTAAAGCGTGTGATTAATGGTTATGGCGAAGGAAATAAGCACGTTGATGGTATTGATAGTTCCTTTAGCTTCTTTGATCTTGGAGAACCGTTGATGATTGATGGTAATATCAATCCAGAGGTTTCCGCAAACAAGATTAGAGAATATATCTATTATACGGAAACAAAACAGGCTACCGTTATTAAAAATGATGAACCGTATTATCTTGGGACAGCTTATAACACTGCATATTATTTTAATTATGAAAAAGATAGTGCAACAACGTTAGATTATGAATTCCTTAGCACAATAAGAACAAGAGCTGAAGCATATGTGATTTATGCAGATACTTGTAATTTAAGTGAAAATGAACTTGCAACATATCATATAACTTTTAAGAAGATTCCCAGAGACATTCGTAGGTTTTAGGAGGCGTAGTTATGGAGTTGAAGAAGTATCAGAAGCTGGTCTTAGAGGATTTGTCTTCCTATATCATTCATGTTGATGCGGATTCTGATTTAAATAAAGCCTGGAATAATTACTGGGAAGGAAAGAATATCCCAGTGGGTCTGGGCGGTGTTCCAACGTATAAGAACACGATTCTGGGAGTTCCTCATATTTGCATGAAGGTTCCTACAGGTGGCGGGAAAACCTTCATGGCTGCATGTTCCCTTAAACGCATATTTGATAATATGCCTGGGTCAAAGGAAAAGGTGGTTATTTGGCTTGTTCCAAGTGATTCGATTCTTATGCAGACCATTCGTGCTTTTAATACGGTAGACCATCCCTATAGACAGCAATTAGATAAAGACTTTGGCGGTCGAGTCAATGTTTTTACTAAGGATCAGCTTCTTAATGCACAGGGTTTTTCTCCTGACTCCCTGGAAGGGACGTTAAATGTATGCATTTTGAGCTATGCATCCTTACGAATCAATTCAAGAAAGGCTGATGTAAGAAAGGTTTATCAAGAGAATGGTAATCTGCTTAAATTCGCAAACTATTTTAACAACAGAGAGATACTGCTTGCAGATACTCCGGATACTGCGCTGATTCAAGTGTTGCGGCAGCTTAATCCCGTAGTTATTGTCGACGAAAGCCATAATGCTGAATCCGATCTGAGTGTGGAAATGCTCGAAAGACTTAATCCTGCATTTATACTCGATCTGACTGCTACCCCGAAGGATAACAGCAATATCATTTCATATGTAGATGCACGAGAACTCAAAAAGGATCATATGGTAAAGCTCCCTGTAGTCGTGTTCAACAGAAAGAGTGTGGGTGATGTTCTTCAGGATGCAATTATTCTGAGAAATACTATCGAAGGTCAGGCGAAAAGTGTTGAGCGCGCTGGCGGGAGATATATCCGTCCCATTCTTTTGCTTCAGGCTCAGCCGAACAGAAACGAAAGCAGTGAGACTTATACAAAGATCAAAGATAAGCTAATTGCTTTAGGCGTTCCTAAAGATCAGATTGCTATCAAAACAGGGGACAAGGATGAGATCGGTAACACAGACCTTCTTTCAAAGAGCTGTGGAATTCGATACATTATCACCGTTAATGCATTGAAGGAGGGGTGGGACTGTCCATTTGCCTACATCCTTGCATCTGTTGCAAATAGGTCATCAAAGGTTGAGGTTGAACAGATTCTTGGTCGGATCCTGCGTCAGCCATATGCGGAACAGCATGCAGAGTCATTATTAAACACCTCTTATGTACTAACATCTTCAACTGATTTTAATGAAACATTAAATGAAATCGTTAAGGGACTAAATAAGGCAGGCTTTAGTGATAAGGATTATAGGGTTGGAACGACGGAAGTCGTAACGCAACCCGCTAATACAGTTTCACCTGAACTACAATCCACTGGATATGAACCAGTAGATCCCCAGGTCGGTATTGTCGAGTTGCATGATGCTGTGTCTGAGAACTCTACGAATGATCTTGATGGTATTAATGTGGAGCAGATCCGTTCTGGCATACAGCAAGCCATAGCGGAGCAGGAATCGGGTACGGCAATACCAGCTGGTCCTGTTGCAGAAATGATACAGCAAGCAACTACTCAAGCGGAAGCTTATACAGAGGAGTTTACTCAATCTCAAAATAGCGGTCTGATTGGAGGCGAACTTGGGTCTATGTTGAATCAATGTACGATTAATGCACAATATGCTCAAAGTGTCGAGTCTCTTAGAATCCCGCAATTCTATAGACATATTGGTGCGCCTATTACATTCCTTGCTTCAATGGAGAATGTTCTTCTTGAGAAAGAACACCTGAATGATGGTTTTTCACTTGCTGCACAGGATGCAAACATTGCCTTTGATTTCTCTGCGAGTGAGGTCGCTACTGTTGATATTGAACTTTCTGCACAGAATGATGCAGTTCCCAGATACAAGATACTCAATAGGGCGGAAAGTGTGTATTTCAATGACTATGTGTCTCATTTGCCCACGGAGCAGAGGGTTTCTAAATGTGCCGAGTATATCGCAGCACAGCTGAATAGGAATAACCGGTTCAGGACCTCTGATATCACTTCATATGTTAGACGAATTATCGATGGTATGAATAGTGAAGACTTGGCATCTATGGAAGGCAACATAGTTGGATACTCCAGAAAGATCCGGGAGAAGATAAATGCCCTTGAGGAGTCTTATAGGGAAACAAGGTTCTTTGAATGGCTTGATAATGCGAAGATTAATGTCCAGTATGACTATGTACTGCCTTCAGTAATTGCGCCGATGTCTGCCTCCAGCTCTATTTCGAAGGGATTGTATTCAAAGGAAGCAGATGACTTGAATAACTTTGAGAAAAAAGTCATCAACTATATTGCCGGATTAAATAACATTAAGTGGTGGCATAGGATCATTGAGAGAGGCGAGAATGAGTTTAAGATCAACGGGTTTATCAATCACTATCCAGATTTTATGGTAATGACGAACAACGGTAAGTTGATTCTCGTTGAAACAAAGGGAGATCATTTAGACGGAATTGATAGCAGCAGAAAGCTCAAACTCGGCCGTGCATGGCAGAATCAAGCTGGTTCCAACTTTAGATACTTTATGGTTTATGAGAGCATCAACCCAGGTTGGGAAGGAGCTTATTCGTTAGACGCTTTCGTAAATATCATCACGAATCTATAAATAACCGGGGTTTTTAAAGCGGGTTGCTTGTCATCTATTTACCACTTACAAATCCGGATCTGTTATAAGATCTGGATCCGCAGACTGTAAATTCTGTATATGATCAAATGGCAGAAATATTTGATGTTGTTGGCGAAAACTTTTTCAAGCCACTAACAAGCTTATATAAAAGTATTTACTATCAGTGTTTAAGGATCATTTATGACTCTTACCGCACTGAGCTTTCCTATGGAATTGATAGAGAACTCCTGGTTCAGAAACTGACATACTATTTTGATGACTTAAGTATCTCAGATATTCAATTTGATGATGAAGAGGAAATCATAAGGGATTCTTGGCAAAAGGCAAGCAACTTTTTAAGAAAGTTGAAGGAATTTGGTTGGGTCGATTACGAAATCGGGCCAGATCAGAGAATGAAAGTTATCATGCCTGGATACGCAGTATCCATCATCAGGAATCTTGAAATGGTGACCTCTGGAAGAGAGACTGAGTATCAGAGCGAAATATCAGCAATCTACTCTCTTCTTACAAATCAGGATCTTCTCCACGACCCGTATCCACAGGTGGTCAAGCCTGTTTATGATAGAACGGTGGATCTGTTTACAGCACTCAAACAACTTAATACAGATATAAAAAAGTATATCGATGGTGTTACAACAGACAAAACCGCTGAGGAGATCATAAGCAATTATTTCACATATAGGGATGAGATAGGATCTCAGGCATATCACAGACTATATACCAGCAATAATGTGTCCAGATTCAGGAATATGATACTGGCTAAACTCCATGATATTCGCAATAACAGAGAATTGTTCGAAAGTGTTGCTTGGGGCTATCAAAGAGTAGAATCAGAACCGGATTTAGATACTGCTAAAGATCAGGTGAGGAAGATACTGAATGATATTTCAGACTATTTTAATTCATATGATGAAATAGTAAAGGAGATTGAAAAAAAGCACGCAAAATACTTGGATAGCACCGTAAAACGTGCAAGATTTTTGCTTCTTAATACTAATAACACTGAGGGGAAAATCAGCACAGTTCTAAGATATTTAGCAGAAGAACTCAATCGTGATGAAGAGAATCATCTGGAGGAAGATGCCTCTGATGAAGTATGTGCACTTTTCAATATCTTCCCGCAAGGCTTCATCAGCAACGAGTCGATTAAATCCGTACCAGTTTCTAAGAGGATCACTGCGGCTGATGACTTGTTTAAACCAGTTGAACTAACTGAAGAAGAAAGAAGAGCTCTTCGAATTGCTGCATATGAGAAGAATAAGAATCGGTTCAGTAAGAAGAATATATCCGCTTATGTGGATGACTTGTTAAAAAATCAGACTAAGGTCCTTGCTTCATCAATCGAAATAAACAGTAAGAGAGATATGATACGGTTAATCTTTATCAGTCTATATGGACAAACATCAAAGTCAAATTATGAAGTAAAACCGCTAAAACAGGTGATCAATAAGATGGGATTCAGTTATCACGATTATGAAATCAGGAGAAAAGCGTAATGGCTGATTACACAGAGATTCTTGGAGATATTTCAAAAGAAAAGTTTCGTCAGACGATAAATAAGCTTTTAAATGAATGCTTTATTCTTAAACGTGTGGACGAGACTGCTTCAGATTACAGATTTATTATTGCAAATCAAGGCGTATTTGAAGGTGTTTTAGACCTGCTCGGGTATGATTTAGTAGTTAGAGATGACCAAGGTGTTATTTCAATATATAACTCAAATGGAACCGGACGAATTCATTTCAGCAAACTTGAAAGCATTATAGCGCTTATACTTCGTCTTCTTTACATTGAGAAGATGAAGGATTTATCACAGATAGATGCTGTAATCGTATCGATAGAGGATATATATGATAAATACAGTATGCTTAAGATCGGAAGGCTTAGAAAAGACCAGCTTCTAAATGCCATCCGTAGTTTTAAGCGTGTTAACCTTATTCAAAACCTAGACCGTTTAGATACTGGCGATTTGGGTATACGAATTCAAATTTACCCGTCAATTCTATTTGCGATAACATCTACCAGTCTTGATGAGATATATAGGGTCGCCCAGGATAAACTAAAAGAATATTCTAAGGGAGAAGATGACGACAGTGACAAATCAACAGATGAAGACTTTGACTAAGATTCGACTTATCAACTGGCATTACTTTGTTGATGAGACAATACATATCAATGGATCAGTCCTTTTCAGTGGGGAAAATGCATCTGGTAAATCCACTATTTTGGATGCGATTCAGTTTGTGCTAACAGCGAACGCTAGTCACTTTAATCCCGCAGCTAATGAAAAGAGCAAGCGGGATCTTCGTGGATACGTAAGGTGCAAGACAGGCGAGGAAGGCAACACATATGTTAGAAATAGTGGAGCCGTTATTTCCTATGTAGCTCTTGAGTTCTATGAGGAGAGCAAAGATAGATTCTTTGTCCTCGGTGTCAAATTAGACTCACAGGATATCGAATCAGAGATTATTAGAAAATGGTTTTGTGTCGAAGGAAAACTAGAGTCGCTTAGCTTTATCGTAGATGGAAAGCCTGCAACAGATAAGGATTTCTTGCAAAACGGAAAACGTGTACAGCTTGATAGGCAGTCGAAAAATGCCAGAGAGACATTTAGAAACCGCCTTGGGCGGTTGGATGATAAGTTTCCGGAAATGATCTCCAAATCTATGGCTTTTAAACCAATTAATAAGGTTAAAGATTTTATCTATCAATTCATTCTTCCTGCAAACGAGATAAAAACAGAGGTCTTACAAGAGAATATTCGCAATCTTCGTGAGATGCAAAAGCTCGTTAATGATGTCCGTCAACAGATAGGGAGTCTTCAGAGAATCATCGAAAAAGCAGATGATATAGAAACAAAGGAATATGACATCTTAGTAATTGAGATCCTAATTGCTATAGCTAAAGTTGAAAGTCTAAAACAAGAACTAACTAATTACGAAAAGAAAAAGTCAAGCGATGAAGCTTATTTGGCCGTCTTAAACAAAGACCTTCAGGCGCGCAAATCGGAACTCAATGCTGCTCAAAACAGGCTGAATGATCTGAATGTCGCTATGGCTTCAAATGAGTGTGGTCGTCTGATTGAAAAGATTGAAGATGAAATAAGAAGTATTAATGGAGAAAAAGCAGCTGCAGAACAATTAAGGACAGAATTTGAAGGGTATTTAAACGATATAGACGTAGCTATTAAGACCGCTGGCCTTGATAGCATTTCTGTGTCGAAACCAACGTTTGCATTAAAGACCATAGAAGAACGAATTGAATATCTTGAATCTACAAAACGAGATCTCTATGCGGTTAGAGATAATGCATATAAAGAAAACTCTAATGCTGAGAATGAAATCGATAAGCTTATTAAAGATGCAGATTCTCTTGAGAATAAGATAGATGAGTTGCGAAAGAACCGCATGACCTATGACCGCAATACTATTCAATTACGTGATGCTATTAACGAGGAATTGCGGGCAAGAAGAATAGATTCGGAGGCAAGGATATTTGCGGACCTGCTAGAAATAAAGCTTCCAGAATGGCGTGATGCCGTAGAAGGTTATTTAAATACTCAGAGGTTTTATATTATCGTTGATCCCGCTTATTATGATATAGCGGCAAATGTCTATGACCGAATGAAAGATAAAATTCATTCAGCGGGTGTGGTCAACACAGAAAAACTCCTCCTTGAGCAATCACTTGACCGGACTGGAACGCTGGCTGAAGCCATTCGTACGGATAATAGATATGCCAGAGCATATGCGGATTACTTATTAGGTCGCGTCGTTTGCTGCGATGCTGTAAGTGACTTGAAACAATATAGCATTGCGATCACGAAATCCTGTATGAAATACCAGGGACATGTTCTTTCAAAGATCTCTCCGGGTATCTATAAAGATCCATACATAGGGCAGGATGCTCTTAGAGTACAACTTGAGAATGCTGAAGTAGATTTGGCATCTGACAAGGCAAAAATCTCTGTTCTAAAAAGTGCAATCGAAAAGAGAAATACCATTATCAAGTCAATTAATGATTGTGATTTTTCTGCTGCAAGAGCTCGCATTGATGCTGCAGAGACGGTCAGAAAACTTTCTATTAAGCTCCAAAGAGCTGAAGAAGAATTGTTGGCAGCGAAGGGTAACCCGTCATTTATCGAACTGCGTCTAAAACTCGAAGCCGCGCAGAAGGCTTTTGAAACTATAAATTCAGCATATGAAGAAACAAGTAAGACAGTAAATAACAAAGAGCGTGATATCCAGGATATTATTGAAAAAATCAAAAACCTTGGTGAATCGATAAAGATAGCAAAAGACGACAAAGATAGAGCTGCAGGTGATAATAGTAGAGCTTTGGCAGAAGCTGAGAATAAATACCAAGATGAAGTAAGACATAAGACTGCAGTAACTATTGCAAATAACTATGGGCCAAGGCGGCAGACTCTTCAGAATCAAAGAGAATCTATACTGAGCGATTTAGTTTCATATCAGACTAGGTATAAAGATGGCGATTTAGGAACTGGCATGAATGTTATGTCTGCCTATCGCGAGGAGTTATATAAGCTCGAAAAATCCGATTTAATTTCCTATGAAGGCAAGCTCGCTCTTGCCCAAAATGAATGTGAGATTGAATTTAGAGAGAACTTCCTTGCAAAAATGCGTGAAAATATTGAGCGCGCCTCAACTATATTTGGACAGCTCAATAAATCCCTGAAAGGAATATATTACGGTAATGACTCATATAGGTTTGAACTCTCTGCAAACAAGGATCGTCAAAGCCTTTATGATATGATCACTTCAGATATCAACATTGGAGGACAGTCATTATTCTCTGCAGCTTTTGAGGAGAAGTATCATGCTGAAATGGAGGACTTATTCTCGAAACTGACCGATGAGAATTTAGCAGATTCAGTTGTGCTAAAGGATTTGACTGATTATCGTTCTTATTTGGATTATGACATAAAAGTGATTTCCAAAGATAGCCGCGTTCAATATTTCTCTAAGACTTATGGAGAAAAGAGTGGCGGGGAGACACAGACTCCTTATTATGTAGCAATTGCTGCATCGTTTGCACAGCTTTATAGCGACCGTGAGACTGTACGTATCATAATGCTGGATGAGGCCTTTAATAACATGGATGAGGATCGTATAGAAAGTATGATGCAATTCTTTAAGAGTCAAAACTTCCAGATCATTTTGGCTGCTCCGCCTGCCAGGATGGAAACCATTGGTGAGTATGTGGACTCTATATACCTTACGATTCGAATTCCAGAAAAGAACATAAGCGCTATTGAGGAGTACTTCTTATGAGAAAATATAAGAATGAAATACTCTCAAAACTAATCGATAAATACGAAAAAAGCAAAAGCTTTATAGGTATAAATACAGTAAAGCAAAACTTTTCTATTCATATTGAAAAGGAGTTCCCGGAGTATGGAGATGATGCCAGGGTAGCTGAGATACAGGCAATCAATAGGGCTGTTGAAGACCTTGAGGTATTGGGATTTGTAAAAGGGAAAAAGAAGCGTAATGGCATCTTAAACTCTGTTCAGTTAAACATTGAATTACTAGAAGAATGTTATAAATATCTTAGACGTGAACCTAAAAAAGCTGTTAATGATAAGCTCAGAATCCTTCTTGGTAACTATTGCGAAGGAGATGGGGTGGCTGCAGTTTTTAGCAGAGAACAGATTAATCGTATTGCTTCAAACAAGAAGGTAGAGCACTTTAATAACAACTTGAGCGACTATAAGGATCTGCTAGATGTCTTGTCAGCAATAACAAGGGTTGAACAGGAAACTTACATAAGGGACTTTTCGATTCAAGTTCTTGGTGATTCAAAAAAGTTTGAAAGGATGAAGAGTACTGTGATATCAGTACTTTACGACTATGGCGATTACCCGGAAAAAGAGACTATACTCGAAGATCTGAACATCGTTAAAAATCCCGGGCATGTCTATTTCAAAGGAAATGGGGTCATTGTTCTTTCTGGGCAACTAATCGACTTGAGCAATTTACAAGGAGATATTGCCGTTTCGAGTTTGATGATTAAAGATTTGGATCAAGTTATTGTCTCCGGAAAAAGGGTAGTCACGATTGAAAATTTGACTACGTTTAACGCATATAAACCAAACGATGAGTTTGTAATATATTTAGGAGGGTATCATAATTCTTTAAGGAGAGACTTCATTAAGAAAGTGTATGAGCAGAATTCTGATGTAAAGTACTATCATTTCGGGGACATAGATGTTGGAGGATTCCAGATTCTATTGCATTTAAGAGAAAAGACTGGTGTTCCTTTTTTGCCAATGAATATGGATATCGAAACGCTATTGAATAATTGTCAATACGCTAAACAATTAACCGAAAACGACAGACGGAGATTAATACCTCTGCTTGAGACAGAATTCCGTGAAGTAGTTGCATATATGCTTGAAAACAATTGTAAACTTGAGCAAGAGGCACTAGATATTCGCCAGGAACTATAAGTAAGTACAGTTGTTATAACAAAAAAGCACGAGAAGAACAATGGATTCCACCACCAAACTCCGTATCCTCTATCTCTACCAATACCTGCTGAAGCACTCGGATGCAGAGCATCCGATCTCAACGGGTCAACTGATAGCGGATCTGAAAAAAGAATACGATATCGACGTAAACCGGAACACACTGGCGAACGACCTGGCCATGCTCAACAAGAGTGGTTTTAACATTGAGGTCGTCCGCTCCCAGAGCAACTCCTATTACATCGATACAGGCGTCTTCGATCTGGCGGAACTGAAGGTTCTGATTGATGCAGTCTCGTCATCGAAGTTCATTACGGAGAAAAAGAGCAAAGAACTCATTGAAAAGCTCTTGACCCTTACAACGGACAATTTTGCAGCGCAGCTACGACGCCATGTTTATGTAGAAGGACGGGTCAAGTCTGATAACGAAAAGGGCTACTATATCGTTGACGCGATCAACAAGGCGATCGATGATGGGGTCAAGATCCGGTTTCAATACGCGGACTACAGCACGAAGAAGCGGAAGGTGCTGCGCCATGACGGGGAGTATTATGTCGTGAGTCCCTATGCGCTCATCTGGGACGGGGACTACTATTACGTGGTCGGTTACAGTGAGAAGCGGGGGATCGTACAGAGCTTCCGGTTGGATCGGTTCTATCGGACGCCGGAGGTGTTACTAGAGATTGCCGTGCCTGCGCCAAAAGGGTTTAGCCTAGAGATGTACGCAAAATCGGTGTTCAGGATGTATGACACGGATCAACCGATGGAAGTACAACTGCTTTGCGAGAATAGATTGGCGAATGCGATCGTCGACCGGTTTGGGAAGAGTGTTGAAATGCTCGAAGTTGACATAAATCATTTTACTGTTAAGGTGACGGTTTGCGCCTCTCCGACGTTCTACCGCTGGGTTTTCGGTTGGAATGGGGAGATGAAGATCCTCGGGCCGGAGAATGTGTTGGCGGAGTACCAGGATATGGCACGGAAAGCGCTAGAGTAATACTTAAGAGAATATAAATGGCTGAATTGGTCTAATGCAAAATAGCGAAATATAGGTAGTCTAAATAACCGTGTGGGTTTAGAAAAGTGAGCTCTTAATAATCGTGTGGGTAGCGATTTTCATTTCTCTAAACTATCGTGTGGGTAACTGCATTGAAACAAGAGCAGGCCGGTAATCCGAATCAGGATGAGCCGGCCTTTTTAGTTGTTAGCGTCGGGTGAATTTAGCCATTTAGCGTCGGGTGAATTTAGCCAATTCTGGTCGGATCAAAAGAACCAATCACCCGCTTTGTCGTTAAACTAATCTGTTATGTTTTCTGGTGATTCCGCAGCAGTGGTTCTCCCAATCTGCAGGGAAATTTTCTCTAGCCGTCTTCCTCTGAAGCTCTCGCCTCTGATCGTAAAAACCGTCGCATCATCGAATATCCGATCCAGAGAACACAATAGCGAATCGTCTTCGTTAAAGACATCCCTCCACTGTGATGGATTCTTGTTGCTTGTAAAGACGATGTTAAAACTTCCCTCTTTCTGGTATCGTCTATCGATCAGGTCAAAGAACAGCCGGGTGTTTTCCTTGTCGAATTCACAATGGCCCACCTCATCAATGATCAGACATGATGGCCGGACCAGGCTGTTAAGCACCGACGCCTCTTTGCCGCTCCGCCTTGCTGTCGTGAACCTGTCTCTGAGTTCAGACATCTTGATGAAATATGTCTTTAGGCCCTGCTGGCAGCATTCGTACCCGAACGCTTGCGCAAGGTGTGTTTTTCCTATGCCTGCAGGGCCAATGAAAGCGATATTCCTATGTGCATGTATGGCGGCCAAAGAGGACAGCGCCTTCAATTTCTCAGACTCCTTGCCTCTTACTACTGAAAAATCGAAGTTTTCAAAGGTCTTTGGATTCTTTAGTGGAAGCCGGCTCATCCTGAGCATCGTATTGATGGTCGTCTGTTTCTTCTTCTTTTGCAGATAGTCCAGCACGCAGCCCACGGCCTCAAGCTGGGCAGCCGTAAAGGACTCTTCCTCTGCGAGCTGAGCAAACTCTTTGATGCTGAGTGTAAACGCTAATATATAAGTGAGCCACTTGACGGGAAAACGCTCATGAATATTTGAGCCACCCGACAGTCCCTCATATAATAGTTTTAGCTATTGTAAGGGGGACGATCAAATGGTGATCACA